>Ga0272446_1001393_pt1 | contig 35114 bp, 24 predicted proteins | sample YNPCB0061_FD_194587 | JGI IMG/M metagenome (GOLD analysis project Ga0272446, IMG submission 194587) | Hot spring microbial mat communities from Yellowstone National Park, WY, United States - YNP-CB-006-1 | ecosystem: Environmental > Aquatic > Thermal springs > Hot (42-90C) > Sediment | place...
CTTGCCCTGTTTTGCGCGTCTGGCGGCGGTCAATGCCGGAAGAGGGCCGCGATGGCTGATTGGTCTGGCAGATGCCGCCGCTCGGACGCATACACTGCGCCCCCGTGCAGCAGTGTGTAAATGCAGGCCAAGTCGTGCAAGTCGATTTGGTCTGTGTCGGCGCGGTCTGTGCCCGCAGCGCCGGGTTGGGGAATGGTGCTATAACTGCTCCGCGTTGCTTCACCACAGTGACGCGCATCATCTATCGAATCAGGAGCACTTTGGATGCGCACAATCAAGCTTGACGGAGACTGGCGGGTCGCGCAAGCGGGCAAACGTGGAACGATTCCCGCGCGTGTGCCGGGGTGTGTTCACACCGACCTGTTGGCGGCGGGCAAAATCCCCGATCCCTTCTACCGCGACAACGAATTGAAAGTGCAGTGGGTGGGCGAAGCGGATTGGATCTATTCGCGCAGTTTCAACGCGCCGGCTGCGTTGCTGTCCCACGACCGCGCGCTGTTGCGCTGCGAGGGGCTGGACACATTTGCCACAATCACGCTCAACGGCGCTCCGGTGGGTCGCGCCGACAACATGTTCCGCGTGTGGGAGTTCGATGTCAAGCCGCTGTTGAAGGCCGGCCGCAACACCATCGAAGTGCGCTTTGACTCCACCATTCCCTACATCAACAAAAAACAGGCCGAGCGCCCGCTGCCCGGCTGGAGCGCGCCGCACGAGATTGCCGGCCGGGCTTACGTGCGCAAAGAGCCGTGCAACTATGGCTGGGACTGGGGGCCGGTGCTCATCACCTGCGGCATCTGGCGCCCGATCTCGATCGTCGCCTTCGACACCGCCCGGCTGACCGGCGCGCGCATCTTGCAGAACCACGACACGCCCGGCCAGGTTGCGCTCGCCGTAACGCCCGAAGTGGAGCGCGTGAACGACGCCGCGCTGTCGACAAAGGTGAGTGTGCGCTTTCAGGGCGAGACGGTGGCCGAGGCAGTCGCGGCAGTCGGCAAGCCGGCGTCTCTGGTTGTGCGCGACCCGCATCTGTGGTGGCCAAACACCCTGGGCGATCAGCCGCTCTACGACGTGGTGGTTGAACTGAAAGACGGCGAAGGGCGCGCGCTGGACACGCTGACAAAGCGCATCGGCCTGCGCACGCTGCTCCTCGATCGCCATCCTGACCAGTGGGGCGAGTCCTTCCAGTTTGTGGTCAATGGCGCGCCTTTTTTCGCCAAAGGAGGCAACTGGATTCCCGCCGACGCCTTCGCCACGGCGATGACCCGCGAACGCTATCGCGCCCTGTTGCAGAGCGTCAAGGACGCGAACATGAACATGCTGCGCGTGTGGGGCGGGGGTGTCTACGAGCACGACGACTTCTACGATCTGTGCGATGAGATGGGCATCTGCGTCTGGCAGGATTTCATGTTTGCCTGCTCCACCTACCCGACGTTCGACGATGCGTTCATGGCGAATGTGCGCGCCGAGGCTGAGGACACCGTGCGCCGGCTGCGCCATCATCCGTCCATCGCGTTGTGGTGCGGCAACAACGAGCTGGAGCAGGGATTGGTGGGGCCGGCGTGGACGGCTCGCACCATGAGCTGGGAAGACTATGGCAAGCTGTTTGACCGATTGCTGCCCGAGGTGACAGGCGCGCTCGATCCGCAGCGCTCCTACTGGCCGGCCAGCCCGCATACGCCCATCGGCGACCGCGCCAATTTCAACGACCCGACCTGCGGTGACGCGCATCTGTGGGATGTGTGGCACGGGCGCAAACCCTTCGAGTGGTATCGCACGTGCGAGCATCGCTTCAACAGCGAGTTTGGTTTCCAGTCCTTCCCCGAGCCGAAGACCGTGTATGGCTATACCGAGCCGCAGGATCGCAACGTGACGACCTGGGTGATGGAACTGCACCAGCGCAGCGGCATCGGCAACACTGTCATCATGCAGTACATGCTCGACTGGTTCCGGCTGCCGGCGTCGTTCGATATGACCCTGTGGCTCAGCCAGATTTTGCAGGGCATGGCAATGAAGTACGCGGTGGAGCACTGGCGGCGGGCTATGCCGCGCGGCATGGGCACGCTGTACTGGCAGATCAACGATTGCTGGCCGGTGGCGAGCTGGTCGTCCATCGACTATCACGGCCGCTGGAAGGCGTTGCACTACATGGCGCGCAGGTTCAATCAGCCGGTTCTGATCTCGGCAGTCGAGGACGCCACGACCGGCAAGGTCGAGATCCATCTGACCAACGATCTGCGAACGCCCAGCGCGGGTCAAATTGGGTGGCGGCTGACTGATGCGGCCGGCAAGTTGCTGGCGCGCGGCAGGCAGCCGGCGTCCATCGCTCCGCTTGCGACCGCGCTTATCCACACGCTCGATCTGAGCAGGTATGTGGCGACACACAGCCCGCGAGACCTGATGCTCTGGCTCGAGTACACGGTCAAAGGCAAGCCGGTTTCGACCAACTTCGCCACGTTTGCCCGGCCCAAGCATCTGGAACTGGCCGATCCCCGGATTGCGCTCGATGTCGCGGCGATGGGCAACAATCAATACGCTGTGACGCTGACGGCAGCCAGGCCGGCGTTGTGGGCGTGGTTGGAGCTGGCCGGGGCGGATGCGACATTCTCAGACAACTTCGCGCATCTGTATCCCAATAGCCCGCACAGGGTCATCGTCACGCCGGCGAAGCCGATGACGCTCAAGCAGTTCACGCGCGCATTGACCGCGCGCAGTTTGATCGATACGTATCGATAGGGCGTCGCAGCACGCGCCGCCGGCTGACGGCCTGATGCATGCGCTGGCAGCGCAGAAGTGATAACGGCTCAAGTTGTCATGAGATCGGCCAGAGCAGCCATCGCTCAGAACTCGCCGATCTCGATCAGCGCCGGACTGCAGTTCCTCCTCAGTTGCCCGTGGCACTTCACGCCGCATGGTATCGAAGCGCGCCGGCTCATCCAGTCCGGCAAACTGGGCCAGATCAAAATGATCGGCGTGATGATGACCAACTTCACCGAGGGCCTGTATCAGGGGCTGACCTGGGACGAGGTGTTCGGCAAGAACCCGACCCGGCAAAACGCCGCGCAACCCTATCGCGCGCCGGGCCTGGCCTCGTACAGCGATCCGGCGGTGGCCAGCGGCGGACCGATGCCCTCAGACCGGCAGAACGAAGTGCGCGTCTATGGCACAAAGGGCCAGATTTTGCTGGAACTGTGGAAGGGCAAAATGGAGTTTCATGACGACGCCTTCCACGTGACGCGCTACCCGGACATTGCAGAGGAGAACATCTACCCGATGTTCGAGCCGGCGCGCAATCTGGTGGATTCGATCACCGGCGCGGCGCCGAACGGGTCGCCGGCGACGCTGGGCCTGTACGCCATGCGCATCATCGAAGCTGCGGTTCAATCTGCGCGCACCGGCGCGAATGTCATCGTGGGCTGATTCAAACTGAGTCGATCAGGAGGCGCAACAACGGGCTGCGGTGCGAAGCCGCAGCCCGTTGGCGTTGGATACGGTTGCTTCAGGGCCGGAGCACCACCGGCAGATACGCCTGATAGGTGGCCGGCACGAAGAAGCCGCCGCTCAACGCATAACTGCCCCCGCTCATAGGGCCGGCGTCATGCTGGCCGAGCGCGCTGTTCAGTTCGTAGCCGCCCCCGGCGCTGACGCCCAGGCCGCCCTCTGTGTTGTTCCACGTCAGGTCGTACCCGTCGCCGGATTGCCCCAGCGCGAGCGGGCCGGGCAGGCCGGCCAGCAGCGCTGTCAACGCGACAGAGGCCAGCGCGCGTTTGATCGTTTTCATGTTTATCCTCATCGTCATGATCTCCATTTCTGAGACTAGCGAATCAACACGCCGCCAAGCGGCGCCCGCCAGGTCATGGCTTTGTTGTACGTGCCTGGCGCGGTGTAGGTGTCCGGCTGAATCCACAACGTGCCGTTCACCGGCGTAAACGTCACGCCGTTGCCGATTGTCTTGGCCGGGTAAAAGAAGGAGCCCAGTTCGATGAAGCCGGTGTAGTTGCCGTCTGCAAAGCGCCAGTCGCTCTCTGGATACAGAAACGACATCGTCAGTTGATCCATCTCGCTCAGATGGTCGCGCTGGCCGATGGCGTTCTGCCATTGCGCGTTCCAGGGCGGGTTCACCGTGATGGTGTCCTGACCGTTCACCGAGAAGTAGTCGCGCCCGTAGTGCATCACCGAGTCGAAGTCATACGGCCCATATCGCCCCGATCCGCTCTCGAGCGCGAAGTTGCCCTCCTTGCCGCTTTGGATGTTGGCCCAGTTGATCGTCACGTAGGTGTCGCGATCTGTGCGCGATTGCTCATGGTACAGGCCCAGCGCGTGACCCAGCTCGTGCACCTGGCGAAACATCTCGCCCCAGCTCACGATATTGATAATCTGCTCGCCGCCCTGCCGGCCCACAGCCGAATTGTTGCCGGTCGAGCTTTGGATGTGGATATAGTCGCCGCTTGTGCAGTTGTTGCCGGCGCACTGCGTGAACGTGACGTTGGCCACCGCCTCCCACTGATCCATCGCCGAACGGAATGTGGTCCGGTTGGCTGCGCTGACGTTGGCGTCGAACTCGTAGGCCACATTCCCGCCCGGCCAGAAATTGGTGGTGATGAAAGTGCCCAGCGGCTGTGGATCTTCGCCGGCTGCAAGCGACTGCTCGCGCGCGACGCGGTAGCGTTCATAGTCTGTTACGCGGATCTGGATGTCGCCCTCGATCAGCATGTAGCCCGGCGGGATGTCTCGCAGCGCCTGGCTCATGTCCACAGCCTGCAAGTCATCGTTTGGCGCGCCGGGGGCCGCATACGCCAGGGTGATCGCGCCCAGCGCGCACGACAGGCACAGGCTGGCCGCCAGCGCGCGCAGCCCCGATGTTCGCGTCGATCGATGCGTTTGCATGTCTCACCTCCTCTGGCAACCGCTTCGGCCAAATGGCCGGGGCTGTTGCTGTGGGATTGCTCACCGGATCACTGCGCTGCCAACCGGCGCTTCCAGCGTCACAGCCTTGTTGATTGTCTGCGCGCCCTCGGTGTACGCGCCGGCCACAATGCTGACGCGCCCGCCAGCCGGCACAGCCGTGACACCTTCGCCCACCGTGTTGAACGGGTTGAAGATGAAGCCGGTCTCGCCGCCGGTGGGATATGGCGCCACGCTGTCCACGTAGCGCGTCGGCGCGCCGGGGAAGTTCTGCATGGCTGTCTCCAACGCGTCCACCTCGAACGACGTGCCGTTGTTGGCGCCGCTGCCGTCGGGATTGCACCCGGCGTTGGTGTGAATGCCGACGGTGTACCCGTTGGCGGTCCAGATGATCGGGCTGCCGGAGTTGCCGCCGGTCGTGTCCACCTGATAACGATGCCAGATGTCCGCGCCAGAGCTGTTCTCGCCGACGTAAGGCCCGGTGCTGGTCTGGTTGGTGAAGTTGGCCGTGCCGGTGTCGCTGCCGAAGCCGGTGATGCGCATGGTGGCGTTGGTAGCCGGGTTGCCGTTGGTGACCCGGAAGAAGCCGCGCCCCACGTGCGCCCGTTCGCCCGTCGTCGTGTTAGGGTTGATGCGAAACACCGCCCAGTCCTTGCCCAGTCCCTGTCCTTCGCCGTCGAACCGCCACGTCACGCTGCTCAGATCAATAGGGAATTGATCTTCCGGCGCGGCCATGTTGACGTTGCCGTTGGCTTGCGAGAGCGGCACGTCGAACTCCATCACACCGCTCAGGTTCAGCACGCCGTCCGGGAGAAGCGGGCCGCCCCCATCGGGGTCGAGATCGACGCAGTGGCCGGCGGTCAGCACAGCCCCGTTCGAGATCAGCCAGGCCGTGCAACTGCCGTTGACATGGCCCCACAGCCGGCCCACACGCGTCTCTGTGGATGCCACACGGTCGTCTGAGGCGCACAGGGACACGGGCGCGTTGACGCCCAGCGGCGCCAGGTCACTCGTTGCCAGCGCCGACAGCAGGGCCGGGTCGCCGTACCACAGGTTTTCCATCCGCACGCGGGCATTGGCGTCATCGGGCGCGGCGAACAACTCGAATGTCACGGCATCGCCGTTGAAGAAGGCGCTGGTGTTGCCCCACAGCTCAAGCGACGCGGCATCCAGTTGTTGCCTGCCGCCGTCTTTCAGCGACGTGATCTGAATGTAGCTGCCTGGTCCGAGCGTCGCCTCGGCGAAGATCAGGCGTAGCCACTGTGCGCCAGGAACCCGGATGGTCTGCGCGAAGATGCGCCCCGACGCGCTTCCGCCTTGTTCGACCGGCTGAGCGCCGGTGTCGAGCGCATAGGGCTGGCTGCTATAGCCCAGCGGTTGGCCGGACTCAAACTGCATCACGCTGGCCTGCGCTGCTATTTGCCCCGCCGTTTGCGCCGACATTTGCGCCGCTGCCTGCGCGTCCATCTGCGCGCTGCTGGTTGCGGCCAGGCACACACCGGCCAGGCCGGCCAGCAAGGCATGCGCCAGCGCGCGCCTGAAGCGCTGCTTAAAAGATGTACTTTGCATGATCGCCTCCGTTTGCACTGCGCCAGGCGCTCATTGCAAGTTGACCAGCACCAGCACCAGGCCAGTGCCTTCCTCCAGCGCAGTCATGGCCTTGCCGATGATGGCGCCGTGCGAGCGCGCGGGGTCGCTGGCCTTCATGGCGTGCCCGGGCGTGTCGGATGTGGTGAGCAGATCGCCGGGCTGGATCGCGCCATAGCTGGCGTCGGCTTTGACGTACACGCGGCCCACGACAGCCACTTCCACATCGCCATCGAGCGCGCCTTCCTGGTGCAGCACCATGCCGGGGTTGACGCCGCCGGCCCCGCTGACGACGCCGGCCACTTTGCGATCGTAAGCGGTCGCGCTGGCTTTCAGCCTGCCGGGGTTGTTCTCATCAATGACCATCAGCGTGCCGGGTTCGGGCTTCGCATCAGAGGTCTCGAACTTTTCGGCCAGGTCGCCGCCGCCGTAAATCTGCACGGCGCTGGTCCACACGCGCCCGTTGTTGCGCACGGCGTAGACGACGTTGCCGGCCGAGTTGATGGAGCGATAGGTGTCGCCCGCGCCTGTGTTGCGCGCCACGATGGTGGCGTCGCCGCTGGCGTTGCGCGCATAAATGGCGATGCCGGCCGGCTCGCCGGCTGTGGTGTTGGTGTTGTTGGCATACACGGTCGGCGCACTCAGCGTCGTGCCGCCGCTGGTGAAGTAGCCGGCCACACCGGTTGAGCTGCCGCCGTACACGCCGCGCCCATCAGTGCTGTAGCCGTACACGCCGCTCCCGGAAGGCGATTCGCCGTACACGCCCCAACCGCTGCCGGCCTGTGACCCCCACACACCGATGCCCGAGCCGGCTGTTCCGTTGTTGATTCCGCGCACGGCAGCCGAGCTGCTGCCTGGCGACGAGGAATTGATCTGCCCCAGCACGCCAATTGCGAAGCTGCTGGTTGAATTGTTGTAGCCGGCCATCGCCGGCAGTGTGCCGGTGGTGGCCTGGCGCCGGCCGATGATGCCGGTGCCCAACGTGCTGATGCCCTCCACGCCGACGCCATCGCTGCTCAGGGCGTAAACGCCATAGGCCGAGCCGTCGTTCTGTGCGCGAATCGCGGCTGAGCTATCGCTCTGGTTCCAGAAGTAGCCAGACCGCCCGCTGCCGTAGTTTTCCACGTTGATCACGTTGCCGCTGGTTGTGGCGCTGATGGTTGCGCCGGGGCGCAGCGTCATCGCATAGGGCGCGCCATACAGTTGCTGGCGGGGTGACAGCGTGACAAAAGCGCCACTGCCGCTGGGGCAGCGCACGCGGATTTCGAGCCATCTTGCATCTCCCGTGAACGCGCTGGTTCCGAAGTTCAGCGCCGTCGTGAACAAACCGTTGTTGACGCTGATCGTTGTGGTGACGGCGCTGGCGACCTGGTTGCCGCCGGCTGCGGCATCATAGAGCGGAAAAGCCATGTCGCAGTTGCCGTTCACCAGGACGCCGCCCAGCTTAAGCTGGCCCTGGTAGGCGATGTTAGAGCTGGCAATGACTTCTAGAGCAGCCGGCCCCGCCACAGATTCTGTCCCGGCATTTGCTTGGCCTTCAGTGCGCGTCTGGACGACGGGGGCGGGCGTCCCGCTGCCAGGGTCGGGCGATTGCGCAGTGGCGCTGCCCAACAACGCGGCGCACAATGCGCCGCCGGCGATTACAGCGATCCAGTAATTGCGTCTCATCTTGCTTGCCTCCAAAAAATAAACAGCCCTGTTGTGATTGTTGTGCCCGAGCACAGACACGGCGTATCTTATTCACAGTCACTTACCAAGTATACGCACGGCCAGACGCCCCGCGTCGCGCGAGTGAGACGATGCCTGGACGATGTGTCATGAAATCAGTAGTACTATTCGACTGAATCCAAGACCCCAGTCTGAACGGAGCAATCACGGATGGCAATCCAGTTTTTCGTATCCCCCAAAGGCAGTGATCACTGGTCGGGTCGCCGGGCCGCGCCGAACAAAGCCGGCGACGATGGCCCATTTGCAACAATTGAGGCCGCGCAAAAGGCCGTGCGCAGGCTGAAACGCAGGGGCGAGTTGAGCGAGCCGGTGCGGGTCATCATTCGCGGCGGCGTGTACACCCTGAAGAAACCGCTGAGATTTGGGCCAGAAGATTCCGGGTCGCCGGCCCCGACCAGCGGCTGGAATATCCAGTCCGGCCCGGAGTGCAGCGTGACCTATGCGGCGTACCCCGGCGAGACGCCCATCTTCAGCGGCGGCCAGCGCATCACCGGCTGGAAAGCGTCGAAGCTCAACGGGCGCGAGGTGTGGGTGGCCGACCTGCCGGAAGTGAAGCGCGGCAAGTGGTATTTCACGCAGTTGTGGGTGAATGGCCGGCGGGCGACGCGCACGCGCCTGCCCAGACAGGGCTTGTTCCAGATCGCCGAGCTGTTGGGCGAGGTCTCGAACGTGGGCGACATTCACAAAGACCTCTTCACCGGCCAGGACGCCTTTCGCTTCCATCCGGGCGACCTGCGCGCCTGGCAGAACGTCGAGGACATCGAGTTCGTGGCGTTGCATTACTGGATCGAGAGCCGCATCAACTTCAAGTCGATCGATCCAGAGACGAACACGGCAAACTTGCAGTGGAAGTCGCGCATGCGGCTGACCGACGACTTCAGCCAGGGCGGCGCGCCGTACTATGTGGAGAATGTGTTCGAGGCGCTCGAAGCGCCGGGCGAGTGGTATCTGGACCGGCGCGCCGGCAAGTTGTACTACCTGCCGCTGCCGGGCGAGACCCTGCGCGCGATCGAGGCGTATGCGCCGCGCTTGCCGCATGTGCTGCTGGTTCAGGGCGACGGCAGGACTGGCCGGCCGGTGAAGCATCTGGTGTTTGAGGGCTTGACCTTCAGCCATTCTGAATGGACGCCGGACGCCGAGAGCATGAAGGCCACCCCGCAGGCGGCCTGTCATGTGCCGGGCGCAGTGATTGTGGGCCGGGCGCACGATGTGCGATTCGAGAAGTGCGCCATCACCCACGTGGGCAGCTATGGCATCGAGATCACCGACGGCAGTCACGATGTCACGGTGCAGTGGTGCGACATCACTGACCTGGGCGGAGGCGGCGTGAAGGTGTGGCATTCGTTCACCGGCGAGCCGCCGATGATCGGCGCGGGGCCGGACTGGAATCACACGCTCACCTGCCGGCGCATCATCATCAGCGACAACGAGATCAGCGACGGCGGCTATCGCTATCACCAGGCGGTTGGCGCATTGATTGGCAAGTGCACCGGCGTGCAACTCGTTCACAACCATATCCACGACTTCGATTACTCCGGGGTCAGTGTGGGTTGGACGTGGGGTTACGAGGATGGCGAAGCGTACGGCAACATCATCGAGTACAACCACATCCATCACGTGGGCCGGGGCAAGCTGAGCGACATGGGCGGCATCTACACGCTGGGTGTGCAGCCGGGCACGCGCTTGCGCTATAACCTGATCCACGACGTGCAGTCGCGCGGCTATGGCGGATGGGGCATCTACAACGACGAAGGCTCCTCATACATTCTGGTCGAGAACAATCTGGTCTATCGCACCAAGAGCAACGGTTACAACCAGCACTATGGCCGCGACAACATCATCCGCAACAACATCTTCGCCTGGGGCGGTGAGGCGCAGTTCTCGCGCGGGCGGATCGAGGCGCACAACAGCTTCTTCTTCACCAACAACATTCTCTACTTCGACACAGACGGCGCGGTGCTGGCCGGCAACTGGCAGAAACTGAACGCCACCATCGACCGCAACCTGTACTGGAACGCTTGCGGCAAACCTCTCAGCTTCGCCGGCGCGTCGTTCGAGGAATGGCAGGCGCGCGGGGCCGATCAACACAGCCTGATTGCCGACCCCGGCTTCCGCGATCCCGCCAGCGGCGACTTCACGCTGCCGCCTGATTCGCCGGCGGCGCAGATCGGTTTCACGCCGTTCGATCTGTCAACCGTCGGGCCGAGGCGCTGATTGCTCGTTGTATGATTGCCCAACTCATGGGCAACTCCACCATCGCCGATCACATTCGACACATTCTCGTCATTGGTTCGGGCGGGCGCGAACATGCGCTGGCATGGGCGCTCGCCCAATCTCCCGTCGTTCAGCGCGTTGTCGTCGCGCCCGGCAATGCCGGCACGGCCGCCGGCGCCGCCCATGGCCGCGACAAGACGATAAACGTTCCCATCCCCGCCGACGACATTCCCGCGCTGGTGCGCTTTGCGCGCGAGCAGCGCGTTGGCCTGGCCGTCATTGGCCCCGAAGCGCCGCTAGCCGCCGGCATCGTGGACGCATTTCACGAGGCCGGCCTGCGCGTCTTCGGCCCGACGCGCGCGGCCGCTCAACTCGAAGCCTCCAAAGCCTTCGCCAAAGCCTTCATGCAGGAGCGCGGCATCCCCACCGCACACTACGCTGCTTTCGCTGACTACGCTGCTGCCCGCGCTCACCTTCAATCCAAAACCCAAAATCCAAAATCTGAAATGGTGGTGAAGGCCGACGGCCTCGCCGCCGGCAAAGGCGTGATTGTCTGCGATGACATAGAGCAGGCGCTGGCGGCGTTGAAGCAGATCATGCTCGACCGCGAGTTTGGCGCAGCCGGCGACACCGTCATCATCGAGGAGCGGCTCAGCGGGCCGGAGCTGTCGGTGCTGGCGTTCAGCGATGGCCGCACGGTGGCGCCCATGCCGCCCGCCCGTGACCACAAGCGCGTCTTCGATCGCGATCAGGGGCCGAACACCGGCGGCATGGGCGCATTCTCGCCTGTGCCGGGCATTGACGACGACCTGCTGGCCGAGGTGACACGGACGGTGTTGCAGCCGGCCATCGACGGCATGGCGGCGCGCGGCGCGCCATACGCCGGCGTGCTCTATGCCGGCCTCATGTTGACCGACAACGGGCCGAAGGTGTTGGAGTTCAACTGCCGGTTTGGCGACCCGGAGACGCAGGTGATTCTGCCTTTGCTGGATCAGACATCGCCCGGCGCGGCCTCGCTGGCCGAGATCATGCTGGCCTGCGCCGAAGGCCGGCTGGCTGAAGTTGCCCCGCGCATCCGCTGGCGCTCCGGCGCGTGCGCGACTGTGGTGATGGCCGCGCCAGGTTACCCGGGCGCGTATCCCAAAGGGCTGCCCATCAGCGGTCTCGACATCGCCGGCGCGTTGCAAAACGTGATGGTCTTTCATGCCGGCACAACGCTGCAAAACAATCGTGTGGTGACCGCCGGCGGTCGTGTGCTGGCAGTCAGCGGCCTCGGCGTCGATTTGCCGGCTGCTCTCCAGCGCGCCTACGCCGGCGTGGCTTGCATTCACTTCGACGGCGCGCACTACCGGCGCGACATCGGACAATTGACGATTGAGCAATTGACGATTGAGCGATTGAGTGATTGACGATTGCGTGTGCGCCACTCAGCACTCAGCACTCACCACTCAACCCTGAACCCTCCACCCTGCCATGAGCACACAGCATACTTACTCTGCCGCCGGCGTGGATATTGCTGCCGGCGCGCGCGCAGTCGAGTTGATGAGCGCCGCCGTCAAATCAACCTATGGCCCGCAGGTGCTGGCCGGCATCGGCGCGTTTGGCGGTCTGTTCGACGCCTCGGCGCTGAAGGACATGCGCGAGCCGGTGCTGGTTGCCTCGACTGACGGCGTGGGCACCAAGACCATGGTTGCGGCGCGCGTGGGGCGCTGGGACACCATCGGCCAGGACATCGTCAACCACAGCGTCAATGACATTCTGGTTCAGGGCGCGCGCCCCTTGTTCTTCATGGACTATGTGGCTTCGTCGAAGCTCGATCCTGCGCAGATCGCCACGGTGGTCGCCGGCTGCGCCGTTGCGTGCTGCGAGGCCGGCTGCGCGCTGCTCGGCGGCGAGACTGCCGAGATGCCCGGCGTTTACCAGCCCGGCGAGTTGGATCTGGTCGGCACGATTGTGGGCGTGGTCGAGCGATCGGCAATCATCGATGGCCGGCGCATTCAGCCGGGCGATGTCATCCTCGGCCTGCCCTCGACAGGGTTGCACACCAACGGCTTCTCGCTGGCGCGGCGCGTGCTGGGCGATCTGGATTGGCGTGAGCCGTTGGCGGCGCATCTGCCCGCCGGACATGGCGAGACTGCCGGCGCCCAGCAGTCCATCGGCGAGGCGCTTCTGGCTGTGCATCGCTCGTATCTCAAGCCAGCGCAGACATTGCTTGCTGCCGGCATCGACGTGCGCGGGCTGGCGCACATCACCGGCGGCGGCTTCGTGGACAATTTGCCCCGCGTGCTGCCGGCCGGCGTTGGCGCGCTGATTCGGCGCGGGACATGGCCCATCTTGCCCATCTTCCAACTCATTCAATACCTGGGTCGGATCAGCGACGCCGAGATGTTCCATGTCTTCAACATGGGTCTGGGGATGCTGGTGGTTGTCCCGCAGACTGATACAGATCGCGCCCTGGCGCTTCTGGCCGGCGATGCGTATGCCGTTGGCGAGATCGTCGCCGGTGATGGGCAGGTGCGGATTATTGCAGAGCACAGATGACAGATGACAGACGACAGACGACAGACGACAGACGACAGACGACAGATGACAGATGACAGAGCACAGACAGCCGACGGCAGATAGGGTTCGTGTATCGTTGATTGCCAATCGTCAATCGTCAATCGCACAATCGTCAATTGACAATCGTCAATCGCCAATCCAACAATCGTCAATCCCACCGGTTCCAAAATCCAAAATCCAAAATCCAAAATCACAGCCGCGCCTGGTTGTGCTGATCTCCGGCGCCGGCAGCAATTTGCAGGCGATTCTGGACGCCTGCGCCAGCGGCGCACTGTCGGCGCAGGTGGCGCTGGTCGTCTCGAATCGCAAGGCGGCGTATGGTCTGGCGCGCGCAGCGCAGGCCGGCGTGCCCACGTTGTACTTTCCCCTCAAGCCGTACACCGACGCCGGCCAGTCGCGCGCGCAGTACGACGCCGATCTGGCGGAGCGGCTTGCCTCGGCGCAGCCGGACCTGATCGTGCTGGCCGGCTGGATGCATGTGTTCAGCCCGGCCTTTCTGTCGCGGTTCCCCGGCAGGGTCATCAACCTGCACCCGGCGCTGCCCGGCATGTTCCCCGGCGCGCATGCTATCGCCCGCGCCTATGACGCCTGGCGCAGAGGCGAAATTGACCACAGCGGTTGCATGGCGCATCTCGCTGTTCCCGAAGTGGACGCCGGGCCGGTTATCGCTCAGCGCCTTGTCCCCTTCCAGCCGGGCGACACCCTCGAAGTCTACGAGGCCCGCATGCACGCTGCCGAGCATGAGCTGATCGTCGAAGCGATTCGTATGATGTTGGAGCGGCAGGGTGGGTAAGGTGGGTAGGGCGCGTAAAGTGCGTAGGGTGGGTCGGGGTTCATAACGCTGCGGCTTTAACAGCCCCGGAAACCTCAAAAACTCAACAAACCTTAAAAACCTCAGCGCCCTGAATAGAACGTGATGCCGCGCGTGTAACGCTCGTCGAGCGCCGGCAGCGGTTGCTGCGTGAAGCCATCGTACACGATCACCGTGCCGGTGAGATCGCCGGCGTAGTCGCCAACGCGCAGCGTGTGCCGATCTGTCACCCGCGACCCGCGAATCCATTTTAAGGTTGGAATTGCCCCCAGCGCCGGCACACTGTCATCCGTTGTGAACAATGAGTCGTCGGCGATGCGCGCCGAGACAATGTAGTCTGTCGCAATGGCCTGCGCCGACAGCCACTCCAGATCAACCCGTATCTGATCGCCCTCGCGCCAGGCCGAAGCGCCGACCAGCGCCATTTGATTGCCGAACGGCACATACCGCTCGCCGTCCGCGAAATCGGGCAGCGTCACATCCAGCGCGGATGTGGCGCTGGCCAGCGACAGTCGCAGCCGTTTCCACTGTGGCGTGTCGAAGCGCAACGTCAGATATTCAGGCGTCGCGGTTTGTGTGGCCGGCGGGAGCCGCTGCGCCTGCGCCAGCGGCTGCCCTTCCGCTGAAAGGATCGTAATCACCGCATCCTCGCTCGATAATCGCCAATGAGTGTGCACTCGCAACTGGCCGGCGATGCCGGTGTCGTAATCGACGCCGATAATCTCCGGCGCCGCGCTCGCCGGCATGAATGGCGCGCGCAGCAACAGCGCCGGCAGCCGGCCCTGTGGATGGCGCGTTGCCGGCGGTTCGGCAGCCGGCAGCACGCGGATCACTGCTTCTGCCGGGTGGTGATCTTTCAGCTTCAGCGGAACGAAGTCCGCGCCGTCATCGCCTGGCAACTGCTCAAAGCCCTGTTCGCCGGCGCGATAGACGCCGGCATACACAAAGTATTCGCCCGGCAGCATATCCGGCGGCAGCCCTAGCGTGAGCCGCCGGTAGCGCGTGGATGTGTAGGGCGCGCTCGCATCCAGCCGGAAGTCGGCATTGGCAGCCAGCCGGCCATCAGGCCGCATGATGCGGAAAGTCAGCGACTCGCCGGGCCGCATGTCTGTGACTCGCCAGAACACATCAAGGGTGAAGGCAGATCCGGCGCGCGCCGGCATGTCGGGCGCGTGGAGCAGCCCGGCCTGGATGCGGTTGTTGTCGAAGCCCGTCGGCGCGCCGGCGGGAATCACATCCTCGTCGGTGGGATTGATTTGCCACACCGGTTGTCCCGCTGCCGGCGCAAGGCGGGGTAAGCGCGCCTCGAAGGCCGGCCCAAAGTGATTGACCACGTAGGCCGGGCCGGCCTGCGCCGCTGCCGCTGCAGCCTCAGCGAACGTTTCTGCGTAGGGTTGCGCGCCGCGCGGAAACACATACGCCACATGCACGTCCTGCCGCAGTCCCTCGATTTCCTGCAGCGCCCACATGGGGGTCGCCTGATGCCACATGGCCAGGATTGTCGCGCCAGGGGCTGCTGCTTCGAGCGCGCCGGCTGCCAGGTGACGGGTGGCGCGGTCGCGCGCCAGCGCCAGGTAACTGGGCAGCCGATCGCCGGCATCGCGCAGCAATACCATTGTCAGCGCGCCGGCCAGCAGCAGGTAGGGCAGCCGGCGCGCTGCGCCCCATGCGCCCGCCCCGCCTGTTGCCAGATTCCCAACGATGCCCATGCCGCAGCCGAGAACGATGCTCAGCATGACCCAGGCCGGCAGCGCATACTCAACAGTTTGCGGGGCGCGATACGTGATTGTGACAAACAGATGCAGCGCGCACGCCAGCAACATGGTCACACCGAACGCTGTGCGTCTCCACACCACCAGCGCAAACGACAGCGCGCACAGCAGCAACACCGGCGGGCTGAACTGGAAGGTCAGCAGGGTGGGCAGAAGCGCCAGCCGGTCGCCAAGAAACTCCGGCGCAGCAAAGGCGAACATATCGCCGGCGAATCCGCGCGCGAAGATGTGATACAGCAGGCCGTCGAGCGTGTTGAGATTGCCCGGCGCAAACCGCGCGCCGGCGGCGTCTCGCAGGGGCAGATACAGCCACACCAGTTGCGTCAGCGCAAAGGCGAAGCCGGCCAGCGCATAGCCCCACCGGGGCAGCCGGCTGCGCGCGCCGGCCCAGAGCGCGAACGCGCCGAAAACAGCGCCGGCGAATGCCAGCGAGGCATGGTGGCTCACGCCCAGGCCGAGCGCGATGGCGAAGAGCGCCATCGACGAGACGCGCACGCTGCCGCTCTCGCCGCTGTGCGGCTTCAGGTCGCGGAAAATGCGCGCCGCGGCGTAGACGATCAGGGCAGCGAAGAACGCCGTCAGGCTGCGGATGTTTGTGGTGGTTGCCTGCGCCCAGAATGTCGCGCTGGTTCCGAGGGCGACGGCGGCCAGAATGCCGGAAAGCGTGGCGGTGAGCGCCCCAGCCGGCTGCGCGATGCGCTCCACTGAACGCGCCACAACAACGAGTGTGGCCGCTGAGGCGATGACCGACAGAAATGAGACGCGCGCGAAGGCTGAGCCAAATGGGACCTGCGCCACCAGCCAGCCCAGCATCGTGAACAGCGGGTAGCCGGGCGGATGCGCAATGCCGAGCGTGATCGCCGCGATTTGAAATTCGCCGCTGTCTGCCGGCTGCACATCCGGGTTCAGCGTGGCGGAATAAAGGGCCACCGCGCCGGCAAACAGGCCGATGCGCAGGGCCAGGCGCGCTGTGCGAGATGCGAGGGGTGTCACTTTTGCGCGACCGATCTCAACGCCGTCAGCGTTTCGAACGCTGTGCGCTGCCAGGAGAACCGGGATGCCTGCAACAATGCGCGCTGACTGAGCTGGTCGCGCAGGTCGTCTTCTGTGCACACTGCGATCAGCGCGCCGGCCATGCGCCGCGCGTCGAGCGGATCGACCAGCATGCCGGCGTTGCCCACCACTTCGGGGATGCTGGCGGCGTTGCTGCCCACCACCGGCACGCCGCAGGCCAGCGCCTCCAGAACCGGCAATCCGAATCCTTCGTACAGCGAGGGGAACAGGAAACAGCGCGCCCCGGCATACAGCGCCGGCTTGTCCTCTTCGTCCACCCGGCCGATGAAGCGCACCACGTCATCCACCTCGAGCGCCTGCGCCATCTGCGCCAGCGTCATCGCGCGTCCATTGGCGTCGTGCGCAAGTGTGTCCGGTTCGCCGGCGATGACCAGTGGAAAGTCATGTCCGATCGGCTCGCCGCACCACACATACACCTGCATCAGCGTCTCGATGTTCTTGCGCCGGTCGAAGTTGCCCAGGTACAGGACATACGCGGGCGGGAGGTCATAGCGTTCGCGCGCGGCTTCGATCTGTTCGACCGGCACAGCCGGCGTGAATCGCGCGTCGGCCGCCAGCGGTATGGCGCTGACCGACTCGGCTCTGACCGGGAGATGTTTCAGGATGTCGTTCCGGCTGAACTCCGAGTCGGTGATGATGTGCGCGGCGCTGGCAGCGGCGGCCCGCGCCAGACTGGTGTAGGCGCGCTGCAACGGCCCGCCCCGATAGTCGGGCAGTGCCAGCGGGATGACATCGTGAATGGTGACCACCACCGGCACGTCGCTGCGCAGCGGCGGCCCCCAATACGGCGCGAGGGCGATGTCGGCCTTCAGACGGCCGGCGCTGCGTGGAAAGCCGACCTGCTCGAACCAGACCTTGGCCAGGTTGCTGCGCGAGCGGGGCCGGACCAGCTCAATGTCCACATCAGGCGCAATCTCGCGCAGGGCCGCTTCGAGCTGGCGCGCATACTGCCCGCTGCCCGTGGCGGGCATGTCGTGGAACCAGGCGTTGAATGCGATCTTCATGGGGCAACTTCTGCGGAAAGCGCGCTTCATGCGCTAGAATACGGCGCGCAGACATCTGACCGTCCGGGGTGTCTATCCTGAATCACCACAAACCCGATTATGCCTGAACAAAACGACTCAAGCGCCCGCCGCCGCGCGATTGGATTGTTGATTCGTCGCGCGCGCGAAGTGGCCGGCAAGACGCGCAAGGACGTGGCCGCCTATCTCGGCCTCTCGCAGGCGGCCATCACCAGCATAGAGGAAGGCAAGCGCGATCCCTCTCTGCCGCAAGTCGAAGTAATGGCGTACTATCTCAGGATGCCGGTTGCGGCGTTGCTGGATGAGGCGGCCTCTGCGGCGCAAATGGCCTGGCGCGCGATGATCGACATCGAGGAGATTCAAAACCTGCGCGCGCACATCATCGGCGCGCGGTTAAAGCAGGCCCGCCAGCAAAAAGGCGAAACGGTCAAACAGGCGGCGCAGGCTGTCGGGCTGCCGCCGTCGCGTTTGAGCGCCTATGAGATGGGTGAGCGCCCTATCCCGATCACCGAACTGGAGGGGCTGATGGCGCATCTGGGGTTGTCCTGGGATAACCTGCTGGATGTGGGGATCGGGCCGCTGGGCGAGGCGCAGTTGTATCACCAACAGCACGCGCAGTTCGACGCGCTGCCGTCCGATGTGCGCGCGTTCGTGGCTGATCCGCAGGCATTGCCTTATCTGCGCGCGGCGATGCGGCTGCGCGATTTGCCGGCGGAGCAGGCGCGCGCCGCCGGCCAGGCCCTGATCGAGCTGAGCCATTTGTCTTGAGAGCGGTGCTGCGCGGATGACGGATTTGATTCCTGTGCTCGTGGCGCTGGCAGGCGCTCTGTCGGTGGTTTTTCTGGTCGCCACTGGCGCGCGCGGGTTGTCTCAAAGATCGATCACCTTGCGCTCACACACTTACACCGGCGCAACCGCGATCATCGTCAGTCTATGGCTTGTGCTGATCGGCCTTTCCGGTATTTGCGTGATCGTCGGCTACCTCAGCCAGGCTTCGCAGCCCTGAGAATGCGGCGATGCGGGGGTGATGCCGCTCAGCCGTCCCGCTTTGCGCTGTTCAGAGCGCCTGTTTGAGGATGTAATACGTGCCCTTTTTCTCGCCGATGCGCATGAGCACGCCTTTCTCCACCAGATCGCTCAGGTCGGTGCGCAGGGTTTCGGCGCTGACATCGGGGCAGATGGTCTGATAGTCGCGGTTGGTGATCCGGCCGTGCTCGCGCACGTATTGCAGCGCGCGGGCCTGTCGCTCGGTCACAGCCACGTTGGGCGGCGCGTGCGGCGACGCGCTGAGCGGCTGATTCATCCGGCGTTCGCGGTGGTTCGACAGCGCCACGGTGAAACTGTGCGGCGTGGCGTTGAAGCGCGGCATGGGGTGGCCGGCGGCGGTCATATCCTCGATCATGCGGTCGATGCCCAGCCCCAGTTCCTCGATGTATCCCCACTGGAACAAGCCCTGCACGATGCGGGGGTTGCGCGAGAAATGTTCTTCGACGATGTTGTCGAGGGTGATGTAGCCGGCCAGCCCGCCCGGTGAGATGATTTCCAGCCGGTCTGCGAATTTGCGAATCTCGATGCGCCGCCCGCGCAGCCGGTAGTCGCGGTGGCACACGGCGTTCACCAGGGCTTCGCGCACGGCGAACTCTGGGTATTCAAGCACTTCTTCGCGTTCCAGCCCTTTGACGACGGCGCCGACGCGCATCTCTTCGAGCGTGACCTGCCAGGCGCGTTCGATCACGCGCGCCAGCGGGCCGTTGATCTCCTCGCGCCGGCCATACCCGAACGCGCCGCCCTCGCCGCGCGCTTCGACGCCGGGAAACTTCACGAACACCAGTCCGCTCTGGGGCAGAAAGGTTTGCGGCGCGCGGCTGAACAACAGAATGCCGGCCACCGTCGGCTGGCCGCGATAGTCCAGCGCGCCGATGTCGCGCAGCAGCGCCGCGCGATCAATCCCTTCGGCGCTGCGCCGCGAGCGCAACTCGCGCTTGGCCAGATACTCCTCGACCATGGCCGGGTCGAAGTCGTCCAGGGCGGCCCCAGGCACGGTCTCGGCCTCGAAGTCGCCGCCGGATTTGGTGGTGGCCAGGTTGCGGATTTCATCGCCGGCCAGGATGCGATTATGGCCGGCGACGCGCACCAGCACCCGCCCGTCGCGCAACGAGTGCATCTCGGTGGCGCGCGGCACGCGCACCACCAGCGCCGGCCCGCCGGAATTGCCGTCGGCTGGTTCCAGCGAAGCGCGCACCGGCGGCTGGCACAACCCAACCGCCGCGCGCAACGCGTTCTCGATCTCCTCAGGCCCGATGCGCGCGATCTGGCGGCCGCGTTCATCGAAGCCCAGCACGATTGTGCCGCCATCGCTATTGGCAAAGGCGACCATCGTCTCGGCCAGCGCCTGCGGCTCGGCTTCCGGCAACAGCGCCAGAAACTGCGACGGAGTGTTCATGCCTGTCACGGCTGAGCCGATTCTACACGTCGGCCAATCGAGCGACGCTGGCCACCGTGTCGCCTTCGCGCAGGTTCATCAACCGCGATCCGCGCGTGGCGCGGCCGCTCTGCGGGATGTCGCTTACTCTCTGGCGCAATACCACGCCGTTTGCGCTGATAAACGTGACCTGATCGGTCGGCTGCACCACACGCGCAGCCACCAGCAGGCCGGTCTGTTCCAGCGCGCCGCCCAGGGTGCGCAGGCCGCCGCCGCCGCGCCCTTTGACGCTGTATTCCTCCAGCGGCGTGCGCTTGCCGTAGCCTTTCTCCGTCACCGTCAGCAATGCGCCGCCCGGCTCGGCTATCTCCATCCCTGCGATGTAATCGCCTTCTTTCTTCAGGCGCATGGCGCGCACGCCGGAAGCGGTTCGCCCCATCTGGCGCACCAGCGTCTCGCTGAAGCGCAGCGCCTGACCTTGCGCCGTGACCAGAATGATTTCCCCATTGCCCGGCGTCAGACGGGCATAGCTCAATTCGTCGTCCGCCAGCAGGGACATGCAGGTGAGGCCGGCGCTGCGGATATTGGCGAACTGGCTGAGGGCCACGCGCTTGATGCGCCCCTTCAGCGTGCACATGGCGATGCACGGTGTTGGTCTGTGGTTGGATGTCGCATCCGGCGCGGATTCCGCCGCAGAGACTGGGCCGGCGCTGTCATTCTTCGCCCCGCTTTCCTCCGCAGCTTCGTCTTGTTCCATCTCGTCAATGGCGAGCTCGGCCTGTTCAGTGTCGCCGTCGCCGTCGCCGTTATCGTTGCCGTTGCTCGACAGGGCGGCCGCCGCCAGCATCTCGTGCGGGATGGCCAGCGCCGAGGTCACACGCTCGTTCTCGCCGATGGAGATCAGGTTGCTGACAAAAGTGCCTTTGCCGGCCCGGTCAGCCTCTGGAATCTGGTAGGCGCGCAAGGCATAGGCCTTGCCGCGATCGCTGAAGAACAACACGGTGTCGTGCGACTTTGCGGACAGCAGGAAGATGACTTCGTCCTGATCGGCGGTTTGCATGCCGGCCACGCCGCGCCCCCCGCGCGCCTGGGCGCGATAGGCGTCGGCAGCTGTCTGTTTGATGTATCCGCGCTGGGTGATGGAGATCAGCACAGCCTTGTTGGGGATCAGCTCCTCTTCAGCGAACGTCTCGCGCGCGTCGAGCAAAATGCGCGTCCGCCGCTCGTCGCCGAACTTGTCGGCAAGCCGGGCCATGTCTTCCTTGATCAGACCGAGGATCTTGTGCGGGTTGGCCAGCAAGTCCTCGAGGTAGGCAATAGTGGCCAGCACTTCCTGGTATTCGTCTTCGATCTTCTGGCGCTCCAGCGCGGCCAGCCGGCGCAGTTGCATATCCAGAATGGCCTGCGCCTGAACTTCGCTCAGCCTGAAGCGATCCATGAGTTGAACGCGGGCGGTGTCGGCGTCGGGCGCTTCGCGGATGGTGCGAATGACTTCATCCAGAAACTGAAGCGCAATGCGCAGTCCTTCCAGGATGTGGGCGCGCGCGCGCGCCTTGCCCAGGTCAAATTCGGCGCGCCGGCGGATCACCTCGCGCCGGTGCTCGATGAAAATGACCAGCGCGCGTTTGAGGCCGATGACGCGCGGCTGGCCGTCGACCAGCGCCAGGCATTGCACGCCGAACGTGCTCTGCAGGGCTGTGTATTTGTACAGGCGGTTCAACACGCGATTGGGTTGCGCGCCCCGGCGCAACTCGATGACGATGCGCATGCCGCGCCGGTCGCTCTCATCGCGGATATCGCTGATCTCGTCGATCCGTCCGTCGCGCACCAGGTCGGCGATGCGCTCGATCAGCAGCGCTTTGTTCACCTGGTAGGGCAGTTCGGTGATGATGATCTGGTGGCGTCCGCCGCGCATCTCTTCTATTCGCGCGACGCCGCGCATCACCAGCCGGCCATGCCCGGTGGCATACGCGGACTGGATGCCCTCGCGGCCGATGATGAGCGCGCCGGTGGGGAAGTCCGGGCCGGGCACGATGCGCATCAGGTCATCGACGGTGACGTTGTCCAGGTCATCCCAGCGGTCGATCAGGAGCGACACGGCGTTGCACAACTCGCCCAGGTTGTGCGGCGGGATATTGGTGGCCATGCCCACAGCGATGCCCGACGCGCCGTTGAGCAACAGGTTGGGCAGGGCCGACGGCAGCACGACCGGTTCCTGCAGCGTGCCGTCGAAGTTGTCGGTCCAGTCAACCGTGTTCTTGTCCAGGTCGGTCAGCAGCTCCTCGGCGATGCGCGACAGGCGGACTTCGGTGTAGCGCATGGCAGCCGGCGGGTCGCCGTCCACGCTGCCGAAGTTGCCCTGCCCGTCCACGAGCAGATAGCGAATGGCGAAATCCTGAGCCATGCGCGCCATCGCTTCGTACACCGAGGCGTCGCCGTGCGGATGGTATTTGCCGAGCACGTCGCCAACCACGCGGGCAGATTTGCGGTACGGCGCGCTGGCGCGCGCGCCAGTGTCGTGCATCACGTACAGGATGCGGCGCTGCACCGGCTTCAATCCGTCGCGTGCGTCGGGCAGCGCGCGCGCGACGATGACGCTCATGGCATAGTCGAGATATGCGCCGCGCATCTCGTGGTTGATGTCGATGTCGCGGATGCGTCCGAATCCGTCGTTTGTGTTGCCGGCCCCATTGGCGCCATTCACCACCGGCTTGTCGTTGTCATGGGCTGGCGCCTCGTGATCGAGCGCCGGCGACGCAACTGTCCCGTGTGAATTGTCGCCAACGGTCAGGTCAGAATTCAGGTTGTCAGACGTCATATCCTCTCAGTGTGGGCCGGCGCGCGGTCTGGCCGGTTCCGAACGTTCTGTGCTATGGTATGCGCGTTGAGCGCGCCCGTGATCGCAGTGCTGCCGCGAGGGTTCTAACCTGTCCATTATACGCTCGGCCGAGGCATTACAACGACAGCAAAACCAGCTTTTTGCCGGATTTGCGCCGGAAAAGCCGCTGCTGTGAAGGCGGTGTTATGGGACGGACGGCGGGGATTCAGCCGGTGGCGCGGAAGTGGTCACCCCCGGCAGGTAGATGGTGTGCGGCAGGTGAACCTGGTATAGGCTGGCCGAGACGCCCCGGAAATCGCGCCGGCTTAACACTGTCATGCGCTGGTCGAACCAGGCGCGGGTCAGGCCCTGTTCATCCCACAACGGAACTTCGGCTTCGATCAGCCACACGCGCTGGTTCGGGGTGATGAGTCCGCGCAGCGCGGCATCGACCGACGCCGGCCCGCCGCCGTTGTTGGTGTAGGGGCCGTCCATGATGCGCTGGCGCAGGCCGGCCAGTGTGCTCAGGCCGTCATCCGGCGCGGGTTCGGCATCCACCGGCAGGCTGGGGGCAAAGTGGGGCAGGTAATACTGGAAGGCGAAGCGCGTGTACGGAATCTGGAAGACCAGCCGGTCCTCATCCGCCAGTTGCGCAGCCACATATTGCGCCGCGCCGCGCAGGTCGGGCCGGATCGGTTGGGCTGCCTGCGCGACAAATCCCCATGCGCTAAACACGCCAAGCCAGATGACGGCAAGGCCGGCGAATAACGTGCGGTGTTGCCAGAGCCGCTCGACGCCCAGCGCGGCCAGCACATACAGCGCCGGGGCGCACCACAGCAGGTAGCGCGGCTGGAACACCGGCACGCGCGTAGACACCAGGAACACCAGCAGGGTCGGCAGCGCCAGCCAGGCGACGACGCCGATCATCGACCATTGCCGGCGGCGATACGCCGCAGCAATCCCGATAATGGCCATGCCGCCGAACGACAGAATGCCCAGCCAGATCGTCGGCGCGCCGATGTCGAAAGGAGGCCGGCTGGACAGCCCGATCGACCAGTTGTACAGCAGGCTGAGCGCCATCACGTCGAGCGGATAGGCCGGATGTCCGCTGTCTGCGCCTTGCAGCCAGAGCGGCAATTGCCATGCCACGAGCGGCAGGTACGGCAGCGTGCAGAGCGTCAAAGCGAGGGTTGCGCCCTTCCAATGGCGTCGGGTCTGCGGCAGCCATGAGAGCGCAAAGACGCCGGCGACCGGCAGGAATAGCGGCGTGAGCAAATGGGTGTAATAGCCCAGACTGGTCGCAACAATGAACACGCTCCACCATCGGGCCGATGGGGGCGCGCCAAGCGTTGCGCGGCGCAGCGCATACAGCGCGGTCGCAATGAGCAGCGGCTGCAGCGTGTACATCTTGCCCTCGGCGCCGTACCAGATCAGCGCCGGCGCGATCGCGCTCAGTCCCATGGCGATCACCGCCGCGCGCCGGCCAAACAGCCGGCGCGTCAGGGCGAAGATCATGGCCGTCTGCGCGACGCCGCACAGCAGCGAGAAGTAGCGCACGGCGAAGTCGTTCACGCCGGCCAGCGTCAACCAGCCGCGCATGAGCAGGTGATAGAGCGGGCCGTTGAAGCCGGCGCGGGTGAGATTGCCCAGGAGTTGATCGAATGACACGAACGCGAAGCGGATGGTGTCAACCTCGTCACGCCACAGGCTTTCGCCGGTGATGTTGGCCGCGCGCAGCGCGAACGCGAAGACGAGCAGCATGTGCGGCGCCCAGCGTTGAATGGCGCGCGCGGCAAATGCTGCCCATCTGTTCTGGCGCGTTGGACTGGCTTGCAACGCGGCATGTGTGTTCTTTCTGGCGCGTCCGGGCATGGATGATCCGATACGCGATTGTATAATCCCTCCTCGCTCCCATGGCAGATGTTCTTCCGCCGCACAGCGTCGAAGCTGAAGAGGCGACGCTGGGTTCATTGCTGATTGATCCGACGGCCACGCCCCGCGTTGCGGCTTTTCTGCGGCCGGAGGATTTTTACATTGTAAAAAACGGCTGGATCTATCAGGCCATCCTGGCCCTGGGCGACAAAGCGGACCTGTTGACGGTGGCGTCGGAACTGGGCAGGCAGAATCTGCTGGAGGAAGCCGGCGGGGAGAGCTATCTGGCGCAGTTGACGGCGGCTGTGCCGACGGCGCTGAATGTTGAGGCGTATGCGCGTCTGGTCGAGGATCTTGCGCTGCGGCGCCGGCTGATTCACTCGGCGTCCGAGATTGCCCGGCTGGCGTATGACCAGACGACGCCGCTGCCGCAGGTGATCGAGAAGAGCGAGGCGTCGCTGTTTGGCGTGTCGGACCAGCGCATGTCCGGCCAGATGACGCCGATCCGCAAGGCCGTCGATGAGTTCTTCGAGCGCGTCGAGTACCTACATGAGCACAGAGATGAGCCGCTGGGCATCCCGAGCGGCTATCCCGATCTCGACAAATTGACCGGCGGCCTGCAAAAGGGTGATCTCATCATTGTCGCCGCCAGGCCGGGCGTGGGCAAGACCAGCCTGATGCTGAACATTGGCTATCACGCTGCGTTCCGGCATCGCCAGCGCGTCGCCATCTTCAGCCTGGAAATGAGCAACGAGCAACTGGTGCAGCGTTTTGTGGCGGCCGAAACCGGTATCGACTCGCAACGTCTGCGCATCGGCGATCTGAAGGACGAAGAGTGGGCGGGGCTGACTAAGGTGTGCATGCAGATGGCCGACCTGTACATGTTCCTGGACGACACGCCTTCGCTCAGCCCGCTGGATTTGCGGGTCAAGTCGCGCCGCATCTACCAGGAGTACGGCCTCGACCTCATCATCGTCGATTATCTGCAACTGATGCAGGCCGAGATGGGCGGGCGCAGCGACAACCGCGTGCAGGAAATCTCGTACATCTCGCGCTCGCTGAAAAGCATCGCGCGTGAGTTGAAGGTGCCGATTGTGGCCGGCAGCCAGTTGTCGCGCCTGGTCGAACAACGCAGCGACAAGCGCCCGATGCTGAGCGATCTGCGCGAGAGCGGGTGCATTGCCGGGGATTCCTTGATCCAGATGGCCGATTCCGGCCAGCGCGTTATGATACGCGATCTGGCGGGCAGGAGCGATTTCAAGGTTTGCGCGCTCGATCCTGACACGCTGCAACTGACAGCGGCCACTGTGTCGCGGGCATTTGCCACCGGCGTCAAGCCGGTCTATCATCTGGTGACCAGGACGGGTCGTTCAGTCACTGCAACTGCCAATCATAAGCTCCTGACTATTGACGGTTGGCGTCGCCTCGACGAGCTTGGTTGCGGGGCACACATTGCGCTCCCGCGCGTTGCGGCGGCTGGGCCGGCTCGTTTCATGTCGGATGCAGAGCTCGCATTGCTCGGCCACCTCATTGGCGATGGTTGCACTCTGTCAACGCACGCCGTGCAATACACGACCCGCGAATCTGATCTGGCAGATCTGGTTCGTGCGCTGGCCGGCGAAGTTTTTGGCGATCAGATCGCGCCTCGAATTCGGCAGGAACGCTCGTGGTTTCAGGTGTATCTGGCCTCAACACGACGGCACACTCATCACGTTCATAGTGCTGTTGCAGAATGGCTTATGGCGATGGGGGGGTGGGGAAGACGCGCGCACGAGAAAGCGGTTCCCGACTGCGTTTTCCAGCAGGATGTTTCAGGCATTAGCCTCTTTCTACGGCATCTCTGGGCAACCGATGGCTGTTTGACTATGCGCGGCTCGTCCACTGTCTATCCAGCGGTCTACTATGCGACAAGCAGCGAGCGTCTCGCGCGCGATGTTCAGTCGTTGCTGTTGAGGTTGTCTATTGTGTCGCGGGTCAAGCGTCAGCGGCAACTTCAGAAAGAACGCGACCAGTTTCATGTGATTGTTAGCGGCAAGCCAGACCTGGCGCGTTTTGCGCAACAAGTGGGCGCTGTGGGCCGACGCCGCGCAGAGGCGCTGGCTGAGATTGAGAGATATCTGGCATCGGTCGAAGCGAATACGAACCGGGATGTGATACCTGTTGACGTGTGGCGCATGTATGTTCGGCCGGCTATGTCCGCCAACAGCATCTCTCATCGCGCATTGCATCAACAATTGGGGATGGCTTACAGTGGAATGACCATCTTCCGGCAAAACATGAGCCGGGAGCGCGCGGCGCGGGTTGCGTCTGTGGTTCGATCGCCTGAGTTGCTGCGCCTGGCGCATAGCGCAGTGTACTGGGATCAAATCGTCTCGATTGAGCCGGCAGGCGAGACAGAGGTGTTCGATATGACCGTGCCGGGACCGAGCAATTTCATCGCCAACGACATATTTGTTCACAACAGCATCGAGCAGGACTCGGACATCGTGATGTTCATCTACCGTGACGAGATCTACAACCCCGACACCGAATTCAAGAACATCGCGGAGATCAACGTGGCCAAGAATCGCAACGGCCCCACCGGCAAGGCCACCCTGTTCTTCGACAAGCGCCTGACTTCGTTCAAGAATCTGGCGCGCGAGAAGATTCAACTGTGATCGATGATTTGATTCGCAACGCGCTGGCGGAGATCGACGATCTGGCCGAACTGAAAGTCAGCCTGGTCGCGCTGCGCCTGTTGGAGTTGAAGCAGACGCCAACGGCCTCGATCACCCGCGACGAGCTGGCGGCGCACCCGGCGCTGAAACACGGCCTGGGCATCGTGCCCGGCATCGCGCTGGAAGCGGCCTTGCAGCGGGCTGTTGCGCGCGGCACTCTGCTGGCGACCACGGCAATCCACCCCGATCACCCGCGCTACTTTGCCAACAACGCCGACAGTCGCCTCGCCATCGAGTCGCTGGAGGCGACCCTGACTGCCGCGCAGGCCGGCCAGCGTGAGACGGCTGACGCGGCGCGGCAGGCGCTATCACAGCTCGCCGCCGAGATCGCAAAGCTGGAAGGCGTCGAAGCGTATCCGGCCGGCGAGGACGACCTGGCGCTGATGCGCGAGTGGCTGGCGCAGGGTTACACGACCGACGAGATCACCGCCGCCGTGCGCGAGGCCTTGCGCGAGCCGCGCCGCAAGGGCGCGCCGGCCCGTTCGCTGCGCGATTGTGCGCGCGCCGTGGAGCGCACCCCGCCAGCCTCGCCCAGTCTGTACTACCGCGCCATCATCGCCCGCGCCGAGCCGCCGCCCGATGAGGCAATCGCATACCGCGAGCTGGCGGGGCGCTGGCCGGCTGGTTGCGAGTTTGAGGTGATCCGAACCGCGGCCGGCCTGTTTGGCGGCCGCGCCACGGTGCAGGCGCTCAAGCGCATCGTCCGGCGCGATCAAACTGATGTGAGCGGACTCATTGCGCTGCTGGCGGAGCAGGAAGAGGCCGAGCTTGCGCGCTTGCGCGAACAGCCCGCGCCCGACCTGCTCAGCCGGCGAATCATCCAGATGTACGAAGCTGCATTTGGCCTGCCCCCCTCGGCCCACATCGCCAGTGAGATCGCCGCCCTCGCCGCAGAGGTCAGTGATCTGATTGTCTGGCAGGCTGCCTTTGATTATGCGCTGAAGCAAAACAAGCGCGACTGGCGCTATGTGCGCAAAATTGTGGAGAATCCTTCATCCGATCTCTTCGTTCCGCAGCCGGTGAACGAAACGGCGCAATACGCCTTTGCCGAGTATCGGCGACGGGTGGGGCGGGGCGCGCTCGACCCCGCTGTGGCTCGTGAGATAAACGACATCGCTGGGCGCGTGACAGAGCAGGCGCAATGGGCGCGCGCATTCGACGCCGCCGCCGCCGCCAATGCGCTAAACTGGAATTACATCAGGAAGGTGTTGACTGCTCCGCCGGCGGAGCAGCGGTCGCAGACCGAAACGCCGGCGGGACAATCAAAGGTGAGCCGTGGCCAACCCAAATCAACTTCCGGCGCAAAGCGATCCGGCCTCGTCCGCCGACAGCAAGTGGACGAATCCACCGAAGAGCAGCGCGCCGCCGCTCGCGAGCGCGCTCGAAAGCGTATTGAAGAGCGCGCGAGACAGCGTGACCGTGCGCAACAGGAGCAACCAAACGCCCCTTCGTTCGACGCGCACACCCCCTGATTCTGATCCCGATCTGGGCGCCCTCAGCCATCCAGACGCGCCCATCCCGCCGGCAGATGGCGGGCCGGAGTGCGCCTATTGTCAAAATCGGCGCTTTGTGCTGGATGCGCAGGGCAACTTGAAAGCCTGCCCGGTGTGCGGTGTGGCTCAGGCGCGCAAGGTCGAGGCCATGCGCGCGTTTTCCTCGCACGCCGGCATCGCTCTGCGCCAGACGTTTTTCAACTTCAAAACCGTTTTCAACGGCCAGCAGGACGACATCCTGCGCGATTGTCTGGAGGCTGCCCAGGATTTTGCCGATCATCCGCAGGGCCGCTGGCTGGTGATGTGGGGCGAGCGCGGCAACGGCAAGTCGCACTTGTGCGCGGCGGTTGCCAATCATCTCAGCAACGCCGGCCTGCCCACCTTGTTTCTCACCATGCCCGACTTGTTGGCCTCGCTCAAGCAGCTCCTGGATTTGCAGGCCAATACGGAACAGGAGAGTTATAGCGGGCGGATGAAGATCATCAAGACGGCGCCGGCGCTGATTCTGGATGATCTGGGCGCTGAGTCTGCCTCCAGTTGGTCCGACGCCGTCCTGTTCGAGATTTTGGATCACCGGTATCGCAACCGGCTGCCAACCATGATTGTGACGAACTGCCCGCTCGATGCGTTTGATCCGCGCATCACCTCGCGCCTGCAAGACACCGATTTCGTCACCGTGGTTGAGAATCGGGCGCCGGACTACCGAAGACGCCCTCCTGAGGAAAAGCAATCCGCCAGATAGGACATACATCATGGCAAAACTGTGGGGCGGCCGATTCAGCGCGGACATGGACGCGCTGATGAAGCAATTGAACGATTCGATCCGTTTCGACATCCGGTTGTGGGAGGCGGACATTCGCGGCAGCATCGCCTACGCCGGCGCGCTGGCCGCCGCCGGCATCATCACCCGCCGCGAGGCCGCGCAACTGGTTCGCGGGTTGAAGGCTGTGCGCGCCGAGTTCGCCGCCGGCGCCTTCGTTGTCCAGCCCGGCGATGAGGACATTCACACCGCCGTCGAGCGCCGGCTGAAAGAGCTGATCGGCGATGTGGCCGGCAAGTTGCACACCGGCCGCAGCCGCAACGATCAGGTGGCCACCGACATGCGCCTGTTCTGCATTCAGGCCGTTGCCGACCTGAAAGCGCTGATCGCCCAACTGCAAAGCGCATTGCTGTCTCAGGCGCAGGCGCATGTGGACACCGTCATGCCGGGCTATACGCACCTGCAACGCGCGCAGCCGATCACGTTCGCGCACTGGTGCCTGGCCTACTTCTGGATGCTGGCCCGCGACAGCGAGCGGCTGAGCGACTGCGCCGGCCGGGCGGATGTCATGCCGTTGGGGTCGGGCGCGCTGGCCGGCAATCCGTTTGCCATCGACCGGCAGGCCCTGGCGGACAGTCTGGGCTTCCGGGCCATTTCGCCGAACAGCCTCGACGCTGTGAGCGACCGCGATTTCGTCGCCGAATTGTTGTTCGACTGCGCGCTGCTGGGCGCGCACCTCAGCCGGCTGGCCGAGGACCTCGTCATCTACTCCAGCGCCGAGTTCGGCTTCATCACCTTCTCCGACGCCTACGCGACCGGCTCCAGCCTGATGCCGCAGAAGAAGAATCCCGACGCGGTCGAGCTGGCGCGGGCCAAGAGCGGGCGGCTTGTCGGCAACCTGGTCTCGGTTTTAACGATGTTAAAAGGGCTGCCGATGGCCTATGACAAGGATATGCAGGAGGACAAGGAGCCGCTGTTCGACTCGCTCGACACGCTGGCCCTGACGCTGCCGGTTGTGGCCGGCGCCATCGACACGCTGCAGGTGAACGCCGACCGGATGCGCGCTGCGCTCGACCCGGCCATGCTGGCCACCGATGTCGCCGAGTATCTGGTTCGGCGCGGCGTCCCGTTCCGCGAGGCGCATCACCTCAGCGGCCGGGCGGTCGCTCTTGCTGAATCGAAAGGCGTCCGGCTGGATCAGCTTGGCGATGAAGACTGGCGCAGCATCTCGGATCGCTTCGGCGCAGACATTCGCGCCGTGTTTGACTTTGCGCAATCGGTGGCTTCGCGCGACGCGGCTGGCGGCGCTTCGCCGCGCGCGGTGCGCGAGCAGATGCGCCAGGCGCGCGCCTGGCTGCGCAAAGCCGGCAAGCGTTCACCATGAAGTACCACGGTCGCTATCCCATCTTCGACCCATCCTGCATTCGCACTTATCCGCTGGCGACGCGCCAGAACAAGGTGCGCTGGACTGGATTGACTCACCCGCGCGACGTGTTGGCGGCAGAGCCGGCCCCCGCCGAGGTGCGCGAAGCCGTTGCGCCCATCGCGCAGGCGGTGCGGCGCGCGCGCGCCAATGGCTGGCCGGTGGTGTTGTTCACCGGCGCGCATGTGCTGAAGAACGGTTTTGGCCCGCTTATCATCGACTGGATGCGGCGCGGCGTCATCACGCTGTACGCCGTCAACACCGCCGGAACCATTCACGATTTTGAGCTGGCGCTGATCGGCGAGACCAGCGAGCATGTGCCCAACGTCCTGGGGCGCGGCGAGTTCGGCATGGCCTACGAGTTTTGCTACATCAACGAGGCCATCCGCGAAGGCAACCGGCGCGCGCTGGGGTATGGCGAATCCCTCAGCCGCATGATCGCCGATGACGAATTCCGCGAGACGGTGCTGGCCCGCGTCTGGCGCGCAGGGGCGCCGCGCGCATTTGCCCATCCTGAAATCAGCGTGCTGAATGCGTCCGCTGAGTCTGGCGTGCCGGTGACGGCGCATGCCGTCATCGGCGGCGATGTGATCGATCAACATCCCAGCTTCGACGGCGAGGCGAAGGGAGGAACCAGCGCGCGCGACTTCCTGATCTTTGTCGAGCATATCCGGGGCTTCAGGCAGGGCGGCGTGCTGATCAACATGGGGTCTGCCGTGATCGGGCCGGAAGTGTTTCTAAAATCGGTGTCGATGGTGTGCAATGCCGGCGATGTGTTGTCCAGCAATCTGGTCACCGCCGACTTCGACATCCGCCCCTATCAACCCCAAGCCATGACGGATGAGCGACACTTCGGCTACTACTTTCGCGATCAGAAGAGTGTGGTCACGCGCATACCACAGGCGTTCGGCGGGCGCGGCTATTACGCGCAGGGCGATCAGCTCGTCACGTTTCCAGAGCTGTTCCGGCAGGTGACGGGGTAACGGGGTGACACGGTGACAGCGCAGTTGTTTCCCGGCCAGGAGGAGATTCGGGCATTTGCACAACACGCGCGCGCGGCGAAGATCGGCGTGTTGGGCGATTTTTGCGTCGACGCGTACTGGTTCATCGACCCTGAGCGTGAGGAGTGGTCGATCGAGACCGGCAAGCGCGTTCACCATGTGCGTCGGCAGCGTTACACGCCCGGCGCGGCGGGCAATGTGGTGGCGAATCTTGCCGCGCTGGGGGTGGGCCATATCGAGACGTTTGGCGTGATTGGGCCTGATCTGTATGGCTGTGAGTTGGCGCGTCTGCTGCGCGGCCTGGGCGCGATCACGGATGGTTTGTGTGTTCAACCGGCTGCGTGGGACACGCCGGTGTATGGCAAGCCCTACCTTGGCAACGAAGAGTTGCAGCGGCTGGACTTCGGCGCGTTCAATTGTCTGAGCGACGAGACATGGCAACAGGCGCTGAACTGCGTGCGCGCAGCGCGCGACCGGCTTGATTTTCTGGTGGTCAATCAGCAATTGCCGCAGGGATGGTGCAACGCGCGCCGCGCGCAGGAAATGGCAGACGAACTGACCCACTGGCAGGGCCGGCATCTGGTCGATGCCCGTCAGTTCGCCGGCCTGTTTGGCGCCGCCTGCTGCAAGCTGAACGAGCGCGAGGCGGCGCGCATGGCCGGCCGCGAGTTGCCGGCCGACGCCCGGCTGACCGATGAGCAGGTGGCTGATCTGCTGGCGCAGCGTGGGCAGACGGCTGGCGAACCGCGCTTTATCACGCGCGGAGAACAGGGGATGGCCGTAGCGCACGCTGGCCGGATTGATTTTGTCCCCGGCGTGTCCATCATCGGGCCGACAGATCCGGTTGGCGCCGGCGACACCGCGACGGCGACACTTGCGGCGTGTCTGGCCTGCGGCATCGCGCCGGCGCAAGCGGCTGTTCTGTCCAACCTTGCTGCCTCGGTGACGGTGCGCAAGTTCAACCAGACCGGCGCGGCCAGCGCGGAAGAATTGCTGACTGCCGCGCGCAGCCTGTCCTATGTCTTCAAGCCATCTCTGGCCGACGATCCGCGCCGGGCTGTTCACTTTCGCAACACGGATCTTGAGATCGTGGAGCCGCCGCCTGCGACGAATTTAAGGTTTGCCGTGTTCGACCACGACGGCACCATCTCCACACTGCGCCAGGGCTGGGAGGCTGTGATGGAGCCGGTGATGGTCAAAGCCATTCTGGGCGAACGCTATCAAACGGCTGACACAGCGCTGTTCGAGCGGGTGCGGCAGCGCGCGCGCGAATTCGTGGAGCAGACCACCGGCATCCAGACCATTCTGCAAATGGATGGCCTGGTCGAACTGGTGGCCGAATTCGGTCTCGCGCCCGAATCGCAACGGCTGGACGCCTTTGGCTACAAGGCGGTGTACAACGAGGCGTTGATGGAAATGGTGAACGATCGCATGGCGCGCATCCAGCGCGGCGAACTGGCGCCGTCGGATTTCATCATCAAGGGCGCAATCGCCTTTCTCCAAGCCTTGCGGGCGCGCGGCGTCACCTTGTTTCTGGCGAGCGGCACCGACGAAGCGGATGTCGTTCGGGAAGCGCAGGCGTTGGGATACGCGGAGCTGTTCGACGGCGGCATCTACGGCGCGAAGCCGGGCAGCCGGGCTGACAGCAAAGAGGCTGTGATCCGCGACATCATCGCCCGCATCGAGGCGAGCGGCTCGCGCACCGACGGGGCCGGCTATCTGGTCGCCGGCGACGGGCCGGTTGAAATTCGCCTGGCCCGGCGTTTGGGCGGGCTGGCGCTGGGGGTTGCCAGCGACGAGGGGCGCCGCTTTGGTTGGAATCATGAAAAACGCCGGCGGGTCATCCGCGCCGGCGCGCACGTTGTTGTGCCCGACTTCTCGCAGTGGCAGACGGCGCTTGATTTTCTGTTTGGCGCGTGACGCAGTCAGTACACGCTCTGATCCACGTTGAACGCTTTGCAGATCGCGTGGATGTCTTCGGCTGACAGGCCCTCCCCCAACTCGCCATTTACCAGATTCAGGTACTCGTACCGCGCGCCGATCTCGGCGTACTCGATGCGATCTGCGGCGCGTTTGACCGAAGCGTCGGAGCGCGCCATCACGCCATGTTTGGCCCACAGCACCACGCGATGCCGGCGCAGCTTTTCGACCGTGGCCGTCATCAGTTCGGGCGAGCCAGGCAGCCGGAACGGGATATAGCCAATGCCTTCCGGCAGGTTGATGATCGACTCCGGCTGCCAGCGCAAGAGGTGCTGGTTGAGGTAGCGCTCGTCCTGGTAGCGCGGAATGTGGCTGAGGTAGGTCAGGTGCAGCGGCTGGGCGTGAATGACCGCGTGGAAATTGGTCTTGAAGTTGATGACCTGATCGCGGTGCACGGCCAGGTGCGAGTTCAACTCGCTGGTCAGGCGGGCGAAAAGCCGGCGCGGCGAGGTGTATTGCCGGGCAGTCTGGCCGTCGGGGTTGATGATGATGCAGCCCAGGTTGGCGGCGGGGTCGTCCTTGATCTCGCGCAGCCGGCGCCCCGAGCCGGTGACCAGAAATGCGGCGCCGGCCATTTCGGGAATGGCGGTGGGCAGCTCTATGGTCTCTTCGTAGGGAAACTGCCGGCGCGGATCGACCGGCCAGCCCATGTACACCGAGATGTTGCCGGCTGCGCCTTCGCTGGCCTCGATTTCGGCCAGCCGGCGTCCGGCCTGTCCGATGAGATCCAACAGTTCACTGAGTTCGGGGTAGGGCGCTTCGACTGGCATGATAGGGAAATCGCCTCCTGCTTGTTTCGGTGGATTCTAGCATTCACAATGCAGTGGCTGGCGTCGGCGGCTGAGCGTGTCGAAGCCGTCGAAGCCGTCGAAGCCGTCGAAGCCGTTGCCTGAGCCTGTCGAAGGCAACGGCGCGGTGGCCGAGGACCAGGACAAGCCCGGCGGCTTGTCCTACGG
>Ga0272446_1001394_pt1 | contig 35108 bp, 31 predicted proteins | sample YNPCB0061_FD_194587 | JGI IMG/M metagenome (GOLD analysis project Ga0272446, IMG submission 194587) | Hot spring microbial mat communities from Yellowstone National Park, WY, United States - YNP-CB-006-1 | ecosystem: Environmental > Aquatic > Thermal springs > Hot (42-90C) > Sediment | place...
GGCTCCGGGACGCAGCACCACATCGACGAGGTTGTCGTTGAGGACAATCGGCGTGACCTGCTTGGGACCGCTGCCGCTGCCGACGCCCGGCTCAAACAGACGGTCGTCGATCAGCACCTCGCCGGGAATCTCTTTAAGGCGGAGCTGAGCCACCAACGCCTCCAGTCCCGCCAGGGGCGAGGTCGGCACCAACGCCGTGCTGGTGCTGGTGCTGCTGGCGTAGGTGTGGTCGTCGTCCACAAAGGCATAGCGGCCATCAGGTAAGGTGCGTCCGCCCAGGGTCAGATCACCGCCGGGCACCAGGATCAGATCGTCGCCGCGGCGATAAAGTCTTGTCTCATGGCGTTTGTCGGGACCAAGATGGACGAAAGCGGCCGCACACGAGAACAGTTTGGTCACCGAGGCGGGGGCAAAGAGTTGATCGGCCTGGCGAGCATAGACGACTTGACCATCTTCCGCCCGGACGACGAGAACGCCCCAGCGAGCCGAGGCGTACTCAGGGCGGTCCATGACGGCTTCGAGTCGCTGGGCCAAGGTGGGCGGCGGAGCCACCCCCAGCGTGACCAACAGAAAAAACCACACGGCGGAGCCTCCGGCAGGGGAAAAATCATTTCTCTGCAGTGTATGGCAGCGCCGGCCCCGAGGCACGAGAGGCACTCAGGCAGGGTACTTTTTCAGGAAGCGTACTTTTGCAGGATGTCGCCTCGCGGCACGTCGGCAATTTCGCTGAAGCTGCCCGCGAGGATGGCATCGCCCAACTGGGCCACCTGACGGAAGTAGGCGTCGCTGGGCCGCTTGCCGGTCAACTTGCGCTGTAAGTCTTGGCAAATCAGGTCGGCGGCCAGGGTGGTGGTCTCGTTCTGGGAAGCGTGGGCGTGCAGGGCGGTCACCAGCATCGTCACCATGTCTTGCACCCGCTGGGAAAGCTCGGCCATACGGCACTGGCGGTCGGCGAGCTTGAGCTGATGCTTGACCATGGTGGCGGAAATCTCAGCCCGGGCTTTGCCGAACTGCTCCAGGGCAAAATCGACGTGCGCTTGCAGGCGGCGGTCCATGCCGGCCACCGTTTGCCGATCGCGAGCCACGAACATCTGGCCGATACGCCATTTGGCATAGTTCCACAACTCGCCACGCAGTGCCAGGCCGTGCGGCGGCCAGAGCGGGTTGAACTTTTTGGGGTCGATCTTCTTGGCCGCCAGCGCTTTGCCGATCGGCTCGAAGAATTGCTTGCCGTGCTCCTTGACCAGGCTCTTGAAGAAGGCCATGCCCAGCACTTCGCCTTCGCCCTCGTAGATGCACGGGGCCAAGAAGTCGTAGATGTTATCGCCCAGCATGTGCCCCTTGAGGAAGCTGCGCCCCCCGTGCGTCTTCATGTACAGTTCGACGGCGGCTTCCTTCTGGGCTTCGCTGCCAAAGATCTTGGCGATGATGCACTCCATCTCGCCGCGATAGCCTTTTTCGATGAGCCAGGCCCCCCAGTTGACCAGGGCATCGCTGGCCACGATCAGCCCCGCTAGCCGCGCCAGCCGCCGCTTGACCAACTCGCGCCGGGCGATCGGCTGACCGTAGGTGACGCGAAACTCGGCCCAGGGTATCATGTTGGCCAGCATCAACCGCATGCAGCCGGCCGCATTAGCACACAGCGACAGCCGCCCCAGGTTCAGCCCGTGGTAGGCGATGGTCAAGCCGTCGCCGATGCCCGGCTTGAGCAGGTTTTCCTTGGGCACGCGGAAGTTTTTGAACACGATGCCGTTGTTGTGCGCTTGCCGCAGAGCGTACAGGCCGTAGCGCACCAGCCGGAAGCTATCGTCTTCATGGTCCGGCAGATCGACCACCAGCACGGCCGGCTTCTTGTCGATCAAGGCAACGACGGCGGCGGTGCGTCCGGGGATGACATTGGTGATGAACAGCTTTTCGCCGTTCAGCACATAGTGGTCGCCCTCGAGCGTCGCAGTCGTTTTCAGCGCGGTCAAGTCGCTGCCCGCGCCGGGTTCGGTCAGCGCAAAGCCCGACAGCCGTTCCCCGCTGGCCAGCTTGGGCAAAAACCGCGCCTTTTGCTCGGCGCTGCCGAAGGTCCGCAGCGGATCAACCGCCCCGATGCAACCGTGGATCGAGGCCAGGCCGGCGATCATGGCATCCTGCGTCGCCATCCGCGTGATGAACCGCGCAAAACGCGGAAATGGCGTGCCACAGCCGCCATACTCCGGGGCAATCAGCAGCCCCCAGTAACCCACCTGCGCTAACTCGTGCAACACCTGCGGATGGATCTTGCCCTGCTCGTCCAGCAGGGTATTGGCCTCGCGATGCCGCTGCACCACCTCTAGCGAGTCGGCCATCACCTTCTCACACGGGTGCGAGCCGACGATCGGCTCGGGCTGGAACAGCTCCAGGGGAGCTTTGCCGTCCCAGATCGCCTTGTGGATGGGGCTGTTGACGGTCTGATACTGGGGCAGAAAGAGTTTTTCAACCTGCTCGTCGGCCTTGTCGAGTGCGCCGGTGCGGCGGGCTTCCTCTTCAGACTTGCCGCCTAGGCGAAGAGCGGTTTCGGCAAAGCTCTGCTGCTCTTTGTGCAGGTCCTGCTCGGGCGGGGTGGCGGTACTCATGAGAAGACTCCTCGGGCACACACGGTTGTAGGGAGAGAGGTCGGGCGACCAACGAGCGATCTGGTTTTATTCTACGCATCCTTCGTCTCGGTGTCTGAACATTCCAGCGAGCAACGAACAGAAACGACGCGTTGGCCTTTGCCAACAACGGTCTTGGCGGGAAGGCCAGAGCCTGTTAGGATGAATCCACTTAAGAGACAAACAGGTTAGAGGAGTGAACGAATCATGGGCAACCCTGCTGGTGTTCGCCGCACCCAAAAGCTGAAACGTTTCCGCAAAGAGATGGAGCGTCTGGCCAAGAAACAACAGACCGCTGCCAAGGACGACGCCCCCAAGAAAGATCAACCCGCCAAGTAAACGCCAATCAGGCCAAATCCAAGGATGGTCAGGCTTACCCGAGGCACGGTCAGCAGAGGCAACGTCGTCACGGCCGCAGCGGCTGGCGGAGCGGCGTTTCGTCGCCGCGTATCTCCCAGGCGAAACCGCTCAGAGCAGGCAGACGGAGGATGTGATGCTCCTGGCCGATCGGCCAACGCAGACGAAAAGGGCCGCTGGCCGTGCTTCCCTGAAGAGTGGCGTAATCGCGTTCGCGGCTAAGGCGTGCGCCGCGAAACTCGGTCCGAGGGGGTAAGCGAGCGGCCAATTGCGCTAGATTGTGGACTTCGGGACAGCGTTGGCCTAGGCGTCCACTGGGAGCCGGGCGTTGGCTGGCATCGACGATCAAGGCCGAGGCCAACTCGTGGGGTAATTTGGGCAATAAAACTCCCTCGCCATCGACCGGATGTCCCCAGGCCTGCACCAGAAGCACTGCTCGACGCAGGTCCAACTCCAGGCGCGGTCGGCCTTGGCTCCAATGCAAGTCCGCCACCAGCCGCACCCAGGGATGGGCCTTGAAGGCTTTACGCACACGCTCGACCTGAGAGTCATCGCGCAGATCCAGGGCATCGGGCAGGCCAGCGGCCGCTTGTACCTGTTCCAGGAAAGCCTCACGCGACAAACCGGGCGGCGTGTCGATCTCCAACTCGGCCAGAGGGGTGCGGGGCACAACAGGCGGCGGCGCGGGCGGCCGTAACCACCACCCCAGCAGGGCGACCAGTCCCAGTCCCAGCCCGGCTAGCGACAGCGGCAAGACGAACTGCACGAACCATTTCACCACACGGCGATCTCTTGCTCCAGGGGAACCTGAAAGCGTTCGTGGACGCGAACTTTCATCAAGTCGATCAGGCGCAGGACGTCGGCACTACGGGTACCGGGATGAATCAAAATATAATTGGGATCGGTTTCGCTGACCTCGGCTCCGCCCACCCGCGTTCGCGCTAGGCCGGCTTGTTCGATCAGCCCCGAGGCACTCAGGCCGCGTGGATCTTTGAAGATGCGTCCGGCGGCTCGAAAGGTAGCAGGCTGGCGGGCTTTGCGGCTAATCCAGGCTTTCCGCATACGACGGACGATGGCGTCGGGCTGATCGCGTTCCAGAGCAAATTCGACGCTTAACAGCACCGGATCATCCAAATTGCTGGCATGTTCGCCGAAGCGTAGCTCTTCCCGGCCGCGCGTCTGGGGAACACCCCGACTATCGAGGACCTCCACCGAACGGACAAATTGACCGATGTCGCCCGCGCGATCGCCGGCATTGGTGCGGATGGCCCCGCCGATGGTGCCGGGGATGCCAACCAGCGTTTCCAGACCGGCCAACCCTTCGCGCGCTGCCGCCGAGATGAGTGCGGAGACGCTCGCCCCGGTGCCAGCGTGAAGGGTGTGCCCCTCGACGCGGATCTGCGTAAAGGCCGGTTCGCTCAGCCGTAGTACCGCCCCGGGCACCCCCTCATCACGGATGAGCATGTTGCAGCCGCTGCCTAGAACGCGCAAAGGTATGTTCTCCTCATAGCAGCGTTTCACCACGGCCGATAGTTCTTCCAGCGAGCGTGGCTGGAGGAGCATCTCGGCCGGGCCACCCAGGCGTAACCACGTGTACGGTGCGAGCGGCTCGTTTCGTCGGATGATGGCCTCAAACTCGCTCAATCGCGGCATCGCCTGGTTCCTCGTGCAGCAGACAGCTTTATCCTACCCCGTGGTGGCAGAGGTGGCAACGCGGCAGCGGTTGCCTATAACTGCTGCGATGAGTTCCACAAGTGCAACACCGCTGGCCGTGCTGGTGTCCGGCGGCCTGGATAGCGCGATTCTGGTCGGCGAAGAGGTGGCCCAGCGGCCGTTCGTCGTGCCGATCTATGTGCGTTTTGGTTTGGTATGGGAAGAGGTTGAACAGGCGTATTTGGAGCGATTTTTGGCGGCGTTGCCTGCCGCACGTTTGCGTCCGCTGGTGGTGCTGCAGATGCCGATAGGCGATGTCTACGGCGCGCACTGGAGTACCACCGGCCAGGCGGTTCCCGATGCCGACAGCCCCGATGAGGCGGTGTTTTTGCCGGGACGCAATGCCTTATTGTTGGTCAAGGCGCTGCTGTGGTGCCATCTGCACGGGGTGCCCGAACTAGCGCTCGCGCCCTTGGAGAGCAACCCGTTCCCCGATGCGACCCCAAGCTTTTTTGCCGGCTTCAGCGGTGCGGTCAACCAAGCAGTGGGTGGCAGGGTGCGAGTCCTCTTGCCCTACGCCGGCCTGCACAAAGAGCAAGTTCTTCGCCGGGGCGCGTCGCTACCGTTGCAACATACTTTCTCGTGCCTTCAGCCACGCTTCGGGCTGCATTGTGGACGCTGTAACAAATGTGCCGAGCGGCAAAAAGGGTTCCGCGCGGCGGGGCTGCTTGATCCGACCTTGTATGCCGAGTCAATCCAATGTTTAGCATCACCCGCGAACTGACCTTCTGCTACGGCCATCGCTTGCTCAACTACGACGGCAAATGCCGTCACCTGCACGGGCACAACGGCCGAGCGGTTATCACTCTAGAGGCCGAATCGCTCGACGCCCTGGGAATGGTGATGGATTTTTCCAAGCTCAAGCGTGTTGTGGGGGGCTGGCTGGACGAGGCGATCGACCACCGCATGCTCTTGCACAAGGACGACCCCGCTTTGCCGTTTTTGCGTGCCCAGGGCGAGCCGGTCGTCGTGCTGGATGTCAACCCCACCGCGGAAAATATCGCCAAAATGATCTTCGATTTTACCTTGTCTCAGGGCTTTCCCGTCACCGAGGTCAAACTCTGGGAAACCGAAAGCTGCTTTGCCTGCTATCGCCGCCAACGCTAACCCTCAGGCCATCGCCCGCCCGACGAACCGGCCGGGGATCGGCTCCTGGCACCGGCCGTGTTCCTTTCGCAAGGTGTCGGCTTAGTCGGCCTTGAGGTTCCAGCACACCAGCTTTTGCTCATCGCGGCCATAGAGCCGACCGTGGGCCAAGGCGATGGGAGCCCGCACGGTACCGTTTAACACCTTGGCCCGACTGAGTTCTTCATATTTCTCCGCATTGGCACGAAACAAAACCAATTCGCCCCCTTCGCTCATGCCAATCAGGAGCGTCCCGGCAGCGATCAGCCAGCCACAGCCAAAGCCGTCCTGCGTCCAGCGGATCTTGCCGGTCTTCCAGTCGATGCAGCGTAGCTTGGCCCCTTCCTCCTGCCTGCCCTGCACGCCATACATCTGCTCGCCGACCACTACCGGGGTATTGAAATGGCACGACAGCACCCGGTCGCTCTTCCACACTTCCTCAAACCCCTCCTTCTTGGCCTGCAACAAGATCGCCCCGGTGCCATAGCTGGCCGTGAGAAAAACATACTCGCCGATCACCACCGGAGAGGCGGCATTGACGGAGGCGTCGATGCGGGCACGCCAGCGCATCGCGAAGTGTTGCTTGCCGGTTTCGGGGTCCAGCACCAACAACCCATTGCGGGTGAAAAAAATCGCCCGCTCCACCCCCGCGAGCTTGGCAACAACTGGCGAAGCATAGCTGGCCCGGTCGTTGCTCGCTTTCCAAACCTCTTTGCCCGTCTGGACATCAAACGCCACTACCCCCGCCCCTTCCCCGCCGACATTCACCAGCACCTTGTCCCCGATTACCAGCGGAGCCGTGCCTACGCCGAAATAGCTGGCTGGCACGTCGTACTTGGCTAATAGATCGACCGACCATAACTTCTCACCCTTTTCGAGGCAGACCGCTGTCAGTACGCCATTGGCGGCCAGGGCAAAGACGCGGCCAGCGGCGAGCGTCGGGACAGCCCGCGGCCCATCGCCCTTGCCCAAGGGGTCGGAGTAGTCGGTCCGTGTCGCCACCCGCCAGAGTCGTTTGCCTGTGACCGCATCCAGCGCGTCGAGGCAGTCCTCGTTAGCGACGCGGTGGAAGATCACACATTTGCCCTTAGCGATAGCCGGTCCCGCGTAGCCCTCGCCCACCTTGTAGGACCACAGCACCTCCGGCCCACGCGCGGGCAGGCGTTGGAGTAACCCTTTTTGGGGCGATTGCGAATTGCGTGTCGGCCCGAGGAATTGCGGCCAATCTGCCGCTAGCAACAAGGGCACCACGAAGAGAAAAAAGCGAGCCATGCTGTTCCCCCGTTCGGGCGACAAGCGAAACCTCACCGTCAGTGTAGCAATCGCCCCGCACCGAGGCGAAAGAGATCGATTCCAATGGGGCCTGCCGCCCAGAGGTTGGCAGTTGGCCCGCAAGCGAGGAAACGTCCGAGGGCGTAGACCCCGTCAAGGTGGAGCGGCCCCCTCACCCTAGCCCTCTTCCCCCTGCAGGAGAGGATTTTGACACCGCAGGTGCCTTATGGCATGATGAACTATTAGCCCTCAGGGTGCTAGCGTCGGTAAATTCAAACAGCAACAGGTCCCGGGGGAAAATCTTGCCAGCCAGGGAACCATCTCGGCCTTCGCATCGTCGGAGAGAGTGTAAGGGCGATTCGTGGACGATCAAGAACTGATCGCGGCATGCCTCCAGGGCCAACCTTCGGCCTATGGAGAGTTGGTACGACGTTATCAGGATCGTCTGTACAACACCGTCTATCGGATGGTGCAGAATGCGGAAGACGCCCAGGATGTGGTCCAGGAAGCGTTCTTGCATGCCTATCAGGCACTGGAGGGGTTCAAAGGCGATGCCCAATTTTTTACCTGGTTGTGCCGCATCGCCCTGAATGCCGCCATCAGCTTGCGCCGCCGACGCAAACTGGTGGTCTCCATCGAAGTCGGTTCCGAACGTGAAAGGCTCCTGGAGCCGGTCGATGAGTCGGAGGGGGCTGACCCCACTGAGCAACTCCATCGCGCCGAACAGGGCCAACGTTTGCATCAGGCTCTGGCCCGTTTGTCGCCCGAACATCGAGCCGTTTTAGTGTTGAAAGAGATGGAGGGGATCAAGTACGAGGAGATGGCCGACATCCTCCAGGTGCCGATCGGTACGATTCGCAGCCGACTGCACCGGGCCCGACTGGAACTGCGAGCCCTTCTTGAGGAAACCGACCCCGAGTAACCCGAGCAACCCTCCAAAAGAGTCGAGAGTTAGGTGCCCCCAGGCCACGAAAGACGAAGGAAGCGATGACCCTGACCCCGCGCGAACTGGAGCTGTTGACGGCGTATGTCGATGGCACATTGAGCCGCAGCCAATACCGCCAAGTGAAGCGGCTGGTGCGAGCCAAGCCGACGGCGCGGCGGTTGTTGCGTTCGCTGCTGCAGGATTCGCGGGAATTGCAACGGCTACCGGCGGTGCCGGCCCCGGTCGATTTCGCAGCGGCGGTGTTGTCCCAGCTGGAAAAGCAGCCGCTGCGTTGTCCGCGTGGTTTCGGCAAGGGCCAGCCGCTGCCTGCCGCCCCTGCGGCTCCGGCCGTCCTACCTCCCGGTGCTTCGTCCTTGACGGCTCCGGTCGGCTGGTTCTGGGGCTATGCTGCCGCTGCGGCGGTCTTTTTGGCGGTGTGTGCAGGCTCGATGCTGTTGCATCGGCCCGGAGCGACGGAACCGCGTGTCGCGACCCGTTCGACAAGCGGCAACAACGACTCGTTGGTCCAGGAAAGGCCTGAGCCTGCCCCGGAGAAGCCGGCCCCACGCGAGGCAGATCCGCTGGTGCGGGAGATGCCCCGTGTGCCGCGTTGGTTGGATTTTCCGCCGATCGTCAAGGTGATCCCCGACGACGAACCCGACGAGAGCGAGGAAGCCCCTTCTCGTCCGCTGTCGCCGCCCAACGAACGACCCGGTGCAGCGGTGCTGGCTTCGCCGCCCCAGGAGTTGCCTCATCAGCTCGAACGAGTCGAATTTGCTCTGCCCCGTGTGCATGTTTTTCACGGCTTGGATGTACCCGAGCAACACCGGGCCTTGCGGGAACAACTCACCCTAGCCAGCAGCTACCGCGTCGAGATTCCTGCACGGGATGGCACACGCGGTCTGGAGCGGCTGCGTCAGGCTCTGGCCGCCCAAAAGGTGCAGTGGACTGTCCCGGCCGAGGTGCAGTTGCGTTTGAAGAGACTCCTACGCAGCGATTACGCCCTGTTTGTCGAGAATATCTCGCCCGAAGAATTGTTGGAGGCGTTCAAGCAAGCAGGCTTGGCCGATCGGGCCGCCGCCCAGAAACGCCCCCTGGAACTGGCTTTCGAGGGGCCACTTATCGTTCGCGAGACCGCCCGTGTGGATCGCCGGGAACTGAAGGATCTTCTCGGGATCGACCCGCTGAGGGTGCGGCCGATGGCTTCCATGCCACCGAGCGTGGACATTCGCAAATCGCTGGAAGAATCCACGGGTACGACGATCAACGAGACGCTCCAGGGCCGTGGGATCCCGCGGCCCGGGACGACCGCTCGTCTTCCCAGTGTGGGCCTGGTGTTGGCCCTGCCGCTGGGGCGTAGCAAACCACCCGAAGTGAAAAAGTTTCTCGACAGCCGACCCCTCCCGCGAGCCGGCACCCTGCAAGTCTTGATCGTGCTACGCAACCTTAACTGAAAATGGACGCGGCCTGGAGCCGCCGCTCTCTTGCCTGCGGGGGCCACCGCCGAGCCTTGGTGGTTTCGGCCAACGGCCCCAGGCTCGGCCGTTGCGACGTGCGCTTGGCAACGGTCGCGTGCTTCGCGGCGTCGTGCTTATTCGCTCTCGCGAACTTCGCGGCTTTCGCGCGCTTCGCGGTCACGTTGGCCGCTGCGACCGCCTCGGCTGCCGCCGTTGCTGTTTCCTGCTTCACGGCGGGGGCGTTCTTCGCGTGAGGGCGAGGTTTCGACGGCCGGGGGCGGCACATAGCCGCTCTCTTCGCGAATCACCGCTTTACGCGACAGTTTGATGCGGTCCTGATCGTCGATGCCGATCACCTTGACGCGGATACGCTCGCCCACCTTGACCACTTCGTCGGGGCGGCCGACGTACCCCTCGGCCAGTTCGCTAATGTGGCACAGGCCATCCCGGCCGGGGGCGATTTCGACAAAGGCCCCGAAGTCTTTCAAAGAGCGGACGATGCCGTCGTAGACTTTGCCGACCTTGACCTCCTCACACAGGGCCTCGACCTTGCCTTTAGCAGCCTCGGCCCCGGCGGCGTCACTATGCGAGATGTAGACGGTGCCGTCGTCCTCGATGTCGATTTTGGCCCCAGTCGATTCCTGGATGGCCTTGATGGTTTTGCCGCCCGGACCGATGAGCAGGCCAATTTTTTCCGGGTGAATCTGCAAGGTCAGCAGACGCGGGGCATGCGGCGAGATTTCCGCACGCGGGGCACGCAGATTCGACAGCATCGCCCGCAGAATCTCACGCCGTGCCTCGCGGGCTTGCTCCAGGGTGGCTCGGATGATCGCTTCGTCGATGCCGTCGATCTTCAGGTCCAATTGAATCCCCGTGATCCCCAAACCAGTGCCGGCCACTTTGAAATCCATGTCGCCGAAATGGTCTTCGTCGCCCTGGATGTCTGTCAAGAGAACCCAGCGGTCGGCCTCCTTGACAATACCGATGGAAATGCCCGCCACCGGCCGGGTGATCGGCACGCCGGCATCCATCAGCGCTAGCGTGCCACCGCACACGCTAGCCATGCTGGAGGAGCCATTCGATTCCAGAATGTCCGACACCAGGCGGATGGTGTAGGGGAACTTGTCCGGCGGCGGAATGACTGCTTTCAGCGACCGCTCGGCAAGCATGCCGTGGCCGATCTCGCGGCGGCCCGGGGCGCGTAACGGTTTGGCCTCGCCCACCGAGAAGGGAGGAAAGTTGTAGTCGAGGTAAAATTTCTTGCTATATTCGTCGATGATGCCGTCGATCCGCTGTTCGTCGGCACTGGTGCCCAGTGCCACGGTCACGAGTGCCTGGGTTTCACCGCGTTGGAACAACGCCGAGCCATGCACACGTGGCAGCAGGTTCGTCTCGCAATGCAACGGGCGAATCTGCTTGGGCGAACGGCCGTCGATGCGTTTGCCTTCGAGGATCAAATCGCGGATGACGCGTTCCTCCAGGGCATAAAGGGCCGCGTTGACTTGGGCAGGGGTGTAGGGCGATTCGCCCTCGGCTGGCAGGTAGGCGGCTTTGACTTTTTCTTTGAATTCTTTGACCGCGTTGGCCCGCTCGATTTTGCCGGCCGTCTGTTTGACCGCGGCAAACTCGGCGTAGTATTTGGTGCGGAACTCCTCGATCAAGGGATTGACCGGGGGAGGGGGCGGAAACGCTTTGGGACCTAGCCCCAACTTGTCGCGCAATTCTTCAATCAGATCAACCACTTCGATCACATACTTATGCGCTAGCTGGATCGCCTGCAGCATGGCCTCTTCGCTCATCTCCCGAGCGAAGCCTTCGATCATGGTGATCGCTTTGCGGGTGCCACTGACGATCAGATCCAGGTCGGACTCTTCCATCTGGTCTTGGGTAGGCATGACAACCAACTCGTTGTTGATGCGTCCCAGACGGACCGAGCCGGTCACCTGCAAAAACGGAATGTGCGAAATGTGTAACGCCGCACTCGAACCGATCATGCACAAAATGTCGGGGTCGTTCTGACGATCGGCCGACAGAGTCGAAGCCAAAATCTGGACCTCGTTGAAGTAGTCGCTGGGAAACAAGGGGCGGATGGGGCGGTCGATCAGACGCGAGGTAAGGGTTTCTTTGATGGTGGGGCGACCTTCACGCTTGATAAAGCCGCCAGGAAATTTGCCCGCCGCGTAGGCCTTTTCGCGATAGTCGACGGTTAGGGGAAAGAAATCTTGGCCTTCGCGGGCTGCTCCTTCCACCGCAGTGATCAAGCCAATGGTGTCACCATAGCGGACGGTGACCGCACCGTGGGCTTGTTTGGCAAATTTTCCCGTTTCGATGATCAGAGAATGGGCACCAAAAGGTCGTTCGACTCGAGTAACCTGCACAGATGAATCTCCTCCAGGGATGGGTATGAGGAAAGCCCATCGAGGCCGGAAGTGGAAAAGCCGCCCAGGCGAGAAGGGTAGAACCAAGCTCGTCTGCGCACAACGGAGGGAACGAATAACCCGGAAAGCAAGTAGGGCCGCCTTCCATCGGGCGGCCCCGTCCTAATTATTTTCGTAATCCCAATTTAGCGACTACTGCTTGATAGCGTGCCAGATCCGACTCACGCAAATACTTCAAAAGGCCCGAACGCTTGCTGACCATCTTCAACAGACCGCGTCGGCTGGAGTGGTCTTTCTTGTGCAAACGAACGTGTTCGTGCAACTCGTTGATCCGGGCCGTCAAAAGCGCAATCTGCACCTCCGGAGACCCTGTGTCGTTTTGTTCACGCCGGAACGAATCAATAATTTCCAGCTTACGGTCCTTAGTAATACTCATCGTGGTCTTTGGCCCCTCCGTTGGGTGCCACCTCTGACCTTAACACACACTTCTTTCTCGTCTTTCCTCACCACGCCATCGTAGCAGGCTTTGCTCGCTTGACAAGAGCAAACTGGCCTTGCTCTCCTTACTACCTCCTATCCCACCCGCACTCGCCACCACGACGACAAGACACCCGGCGTGGTGAGTCTTGTCGTCGTGGCTCGCTGCTTGTCTCGCTCAGCGTACCGACCGCAACAGCCGTTCCACCTGGGCGCGGTCGGCCTCCGGTACATCCTGCAGCCGTTCATACGTCTGCGACTTGCCGTCCCGGTCGATGCGGAGCTTCGTCAGTTCGGGGCCGTTGGCCGTCCGCTTGCCCTCGACATAATAGGTGACGCCGTCGCTTTGAATCTCGGCGGAAAACTGATCATTCTGGCGGGAGAAGCGGAACACATTGCTCTTGCCGCCCCATGCCCCCCAAGCAGGCAGCCGTAGCTCTGGAAAATCCCAACGCGGCAAACGGTTCGGTTCGGCACGCGGCTCCTGGGCCACCGCCGGCGGAGCGGGAGCTTCGGCCAGTTGCAGCCCCTTAAGGGTCTGCTTGACCCCCTTGCGCAGCACCACCGCCTCATACACGGTGTCGCTTTTCAGCGTGGCCAATTGCTTGCGAAACGCCTCTTGGGAACGCGGGACGCTCTGACCGGCCAGCTCCAGCAAAATATCGTGAGCCTTCAGGCCGGCCTTAGCAGCAGGCCCATTGGGGGCCAACTCTTCCAGGATCAGGCCGCTGTCGCGCGGCAGGTCGAGTTGTTCGGCCAGCGTCGCGTTGGGCACAGCCAGACGGGCTCCCAAGCGTGGCTCCTCCCAAGTGTTTGGGTTGGCTCGGGCCGGTGTACGAGCAGGCGGCAGCGCTCCGAGGCGTGGCATGGGCCAGGGGCGTAGCGGCGGGAAGAGGTCGTCGTTGAAGGGGAAGCCATCCCGCCCGAGGTGGTCGCGTAAGAGTTGGTTGAGACGTTCCTCCATCTCCCGCAGACGTTGCCGGGCTTCCTCAAACGGATCTGGCTCCCCCAACGGAGCGGCGGGTGGCGCGACAGCCTGGCCCCATGCCAGAGGGCCGCTGGCGCAGAGGATTAGCCAAGTGGCCAAGATTTGCTTCAAAGTCCATCGCGCTAGGATCATCAGGAAACCTCCTTTGGTTACTTGATTCTTCCTATTACGATTATACCCGGGTTAACGGCGTTCGAGAAAGAGCGTCTGCGTGCTGGGCGCGGGCCGCTTCTTGACTTCTTTGCCGTCGCGGTCGAGTTCTGTAAACTGTGGGCCATTGCGGTGCCCCACCAAATAATTCCCCCCCGGCAGGCTGATAACCGACATCGGCCAGTTGGAGACTTTGGTTTCCCATTTCAGTTTGCCGGTCTTGTCGTAGGCCCGCACGCTTTGGTTGCTGTAATCCGGCACGACAAAGCTGCCATCGGCGTTGAACTGCACCCGCGTACCAATCAGGCCACTCATGCCTCGGCCAGTGTTAACGGTGCTGATCTCCTTGCCTTCTTTGTCGTAGCGGATCACCACGCCGCTTTGCGTCATGATGCTGACGCGGCCATCCTCCGTCACATAACCGGCGCTGATGTCGTATGCAGGACGGTTGATGCTACGCAGCATTTTTTTGTCGGATCCCAAAACGAGGATGCTGTTGCGCGTGAAAACAAACGTGTGGCCGTTCCGCAGGCGGTACGACGCGATCGGGTTGGTGGGCGGGGTGTAACTCCAGACCACCTCGCCTTTGAGGTTGTACTCCTGAACGCGGTTGTAGTTAAACTCGGTGACCAGCACCTGATCGCGTTTGCTGAGCATCGCATGCGTCGGATATTGCGCTACCTTCTCAAGCTTCCAACGCACCTTGCCCGTGCTGTCCATCGCCAGAATGGTCCCTTGACGGACAACACCCGGCTTGACACGAATTTCCATCGTGCCCACGAGGAGGAGATGGCTTCCCGCGCCACTGAGGTCGGCCTTAGCCAGATCGAGCTTGGCCCCCTCTTGCTTGAGCCATTTCTCCCAGGCTTTGCGGGTGGCCCCGCGTGGGTCTTTCTCGTCGTTGCTCGGATCGGGGGCCTTGTCGCCGGCCAGGGTGTTGAGCAAATCTTCGGCGATGCTGGCGTCTTCTTCACTTTCGTCGCCGGTCAACTCTACCAAGGCGGGCAACGCTTGGGGATCGCGAGCCAGTACCAGGGCGACCACGGCACGGCGGCGGACACCCACGTCGGGATCGGTAGCCAGTTTGCGCACTAGGGCCTTGGTTTCGTCGTTGCCTTTGGCCAGGGCTACCGCCACCGCTCCGCGGACCACTTTGTTTTTCGCGCTCAACGCTTCCTTGGCCTGCTCGACCGCTTTGCCTTCTTTATCCAGCAACAGCGGACTCAGCTCGGGGGCCATCTCATCGACGGTTTCGAGGCTCTCGATGTGGGGCAATAGGTTCAGCAGCGTCTCGGCAGTGTTCTCCGCCTTCTTGGCGGCCAGCACACGCAAGGCCGCTGGCAGCAGGCGGTTGTCGTCAGCCGGCACGCTGATGCGATCCAGGGCATATTTGGCGCGTTTGCGCACTTCGGGATCCTCGCTTTTGAGAGCCATCGCCAGCTTGCCCCGAGCCAACGGCCCAATTTCGATCAGGCCGCGGGTGGCCTTTTCGCGGACGGAGTATTCCTCGTCGCCCAGTTCGCTAACGAAGGTGTCGATCTTGTCCAGCGTCTGCTTGGCCGGTGTACGCTTCTTGAGATAATCGAGAATGCCGGCGGTGGTTGGTTCGACCTTGAACTCGCGCAAAATGGCCAAGTCGGCGTCGCTCTGGGCTTGCAGTTGGCAAACGGTCAGGAGGCTAAACATCAACCCCACAGTCAACAGGTGTCGCGCCATCGTGCCAATCCCCCTTACGATGTGGTTGGTGGCTCAGGGACGTACGGCACGCGTTACACGGGTTTCGCGTTTGTACTCCCAGACTTCTTTGCCGCTTCGGTCGATCTCAAAAGCCCGATTCTGACTCATGGAGGTAATTAAGATATTTCCGTTGGGCAGAGCCAGAGCTGTAATCGGCTGCTCGACCTTGATTTCTCGTAGTATTGTACCGGACATATCGCGTTCAACCACCCGTTGGTTATGCAGTTCCGGGATCAACACATTCCCCGCAGGGGTCAGGTCGATTCGCCCGCCCGAGGTGAACACCTCCACGCCGAAGCTGTTTTTCTCTCGCCCGAAGCGGTCGATCCGCACAAAACGCGACACCCCCAGTTGCGTCACCAGGATCGTATCGCCCCCCACCAGCCGCCTCGCCCGCATGATCTGCTCGCCGGCCGGTCGGCTGTAGGTCCACACCGTGTTTCCCTTGGGATCGACTTCGATCAACCCTTGCTTGGTCGCGATGAACGTGTTGCCATTGGGCAGCCGTTGGGCCACTAGCGGAGCCTCGATACGCTGCTCCCAGACTATCTCGTTCTTGGCGTTGCGCTCCGTCACCCGATTGGCCGAGTGTTCGGCGATCAGCACGCGATCGCCCGGTAGACGCTGCACATCTAACGGCATGCCCAGCCCGGTGAGTGTGAAACGCACCCGGTTGCCGGCATCCAGATCGAGAATCTCGTCGCGATCGAGCAAGACGACCGTGGTAAACCCCGCCAGGCGGGCTTGCTCGGCCAACACCTCCAGATTCACCTTGGCCTCGTTCTCTTTCCACCAGGCCTGCCACGCTTGGCGGTATGCTTTGCGCTCGGCTTCGCTGGGGCCTGCCAACTTCGGCGATTTCTCCCCTGCTAGCCGAAACAGCAGATCCTCGGCCAGGGCCGTCTCCCGTGAGGGTTCCTTGTCCATCTCGGCGATCAGGGTCGAGACGGCCTTTTTGTGGCCTCGCTCCAGCAGGCCAACGGCGGCGGTGAGGCGAACGCTGGCATCACTGTCGTCCAAGGCACGATGCAAGCTGTCGAGATATTTTTCGAGAAATTTGTCGTTGGTGGCCCGGCACAGGGCGAACACCGCTGCCGCCCGCCGACGCGGCGAAGGACTCTTCAAGGCAGCCAGTAACTTGGCGTCGGGCTCTCCAGAGCGTACCGCCACCTGCGCTAGAGCATTTCGCATTTCGCTGGCCATGGCCTCATCTTCGGCCTCCTCCAGGCACTCCAGCAGCAGCTCCGTGGCCCAGGGGGGACCTAACCGCCCCACCTGACGCACCGCCGCTCTCGTCCACTCCTGCGCTTGTCGGCCGCTTTGTTCGGCTTCGCTCAGGCACAGCCGCGCGCGGGCGCGGATTTCTAGATCGTCGCTGCGTAGGCCGGCCTCCAAAAACCGCTTGGCCCGCAGCCCCAGTAGCCGTAGCTGTTGGCTGGCCTCTTCGCGGCGATACCAATCGTCATCGCCGAGTTGCTCCACCAGTTGCCGCAGGCGAGCTTCAGTGGTTTCCAGGTAGTGTTTGCGTAAAAACTTCCTGAGCTCTTCCGCCTGAGTCCCGATGCCGGCCGCCAACAACAACGCTTCTTCGGCCGTTTGATCGGAACGTCCCAAGGGGGGGGCGGCACCGAGAGGCAGCAGAGACAGCGACGCGAGCAGGAGGTACATGGGAATCCCTGCCTTGGGATGTAAGTGTCTAAAAGTCCGAAGGAGTCAATCCTTGTCCAGCAAATGCGGGGCTGGCATGGATTGGCTCCTCCTTTCGCGTGATGAATTTCACGAATCTCTCGAACAATTTCTTGCTCTTTACCCCTCTCAACGCCGCTTCACGCGAAACGCATACGAGTTGGTGTTGTAGCTGCTGATCTGTTGATTCTTTTTGTCGAACTCGATCACCGGGTTCGGCCAGTTTTGCGACAACACCAGCGTGTGACCGTTGGGCAGTCGCACCGCATGCGTCGGCTGATTGGCGTTGAGCCGCATCACTTCCTTGCCCTCGGCGTTGTACTCCACCACTTGGTTCCGCCAGCCCAACGGCACCAGCACATGGCCGTTGTCCAAAATTTCGTTTTGGAAGTAGTGGATCTCGGGCACCGAGAACGATTTGAGTTCCTTCTTGCCGTCCTTGTCGAAGCGGATGATCTGGCGGTTGGTGGTCACCAGCACGATCTGCCCGTTGGGCAAACGCCGAGCGGTGTACACATCAAACCCCGGACGATTCAGTCGAAAGCGTTCCTTGCCCGCCTTGTCGACTTCGATCAGGGCATTGCGGCAAACGATGAAGGTGTTGCCGTTCTTGAGGCGCTCGGCTTGTTGCACGTTGCTGGGCAGCCGATCCACTTGCCATTTGATCTCGTTGGTTTTGATGTCCCGCTCGGTGACGCGGTTGGCGTTGTACTCGGCCACCAGTACGCGGTTGTTGCCGACCCACTGGGCATCCCAGGGCCCGAGCAACCCGGTGATCTTCCAGCGTTCCTTGTTGTCCTTGTCCAGCTCGGCCACTTCGTTGTTGCCGTTCTTGACCAGCAGGGTGAAGCCGAGGTAGGCGGTTCGAGCCGAGGGCGCGTTGCGGTCGAGCATGACGACCTTGTCTTTGTTGGTTTCCCACCATTTGGCCCAGGCTTCGGAGCGTTGCTTGCGTTTGTCGTCGCCGTCGAGATCTTTGGGGCCTGCATCGCGCGAGAGCCGCACCAGATACTCCTCCAGCGGGGCAGTCAGCTCGCTGTTGGCCTCGCCGATCAATTTGATCATCACAGGCACGGCCTCGGGCTCCTTGGCTTCAGCTAGCGCTAGGGCCACCTTGGCTCGCACCGCAGGTTCTTTGTCAGTCAACAACTTGCGAATGAGCGGCATTTGCTCACTCAGGGGACCGGCACACAAGGCCACGCCGGCCGCGGCTCGTCGCGACGCCGCCTTGTCGCTCACCGCTTTCACCAGGGCCGGATGCGGCTTGTCGCCGCTGTAAGCCACCGCGTTGAGGGCCAGTTGTAGCTCGTCCAAGAGGGTCTGGTCGTCGGCAAAGGGTAGGTACGCCAGGATCGTTTCCACCGCTCCTTTGGGCTTACGCAGAGCGATCAGACGCGGCACGTTGACGGCCAGAGGCGGCGTTTTGTCGGCTTCGATCGACTCGACGAGTTTTTGCGTGCGGTTGCGGATTTCCAGATCCGGATTGTTTTTGGCCAGCCGCAGCAAGGGCAAGATTTTGGCCCCCATCTTTTTCAGTTCTTCTTCGGCTTTTTGCCGGTCCTCAAAGACATCGTCCCCCAGTTGTTCGATGAGCTTATCGACGCGGCTCAGGTCGTCCTCGGAGAGAGTGCGTTTTTTGATTTCGTCGAGCAGCCCGGTTCCTTCGGTGTTTAGCCACCACTTGGCCCAAGCTTCGCGGTATTTTTCTCGCGCCAGGGTGTCGGCTTCGAGCGTTACTTTGGGCGCTAGATCACCGGCCATCTCCAGCAAAAAGGTTTCGACTTCTTTGGCCTGTTCCAGGGGTAAGTCGACCAAGAGGGTGATGAGGGTGGAGACGGCCTTAGGGTCGGAGGCCTGGGCTAAAGCCAAAGCTGCCCGCAAGCGAACCGAGGGTTTGGGGTCGTTGAGCAATTGGCGAAACACATCGCGTGGTTCGGGAATGCCGCCCGCACACAGGGCTTGCACGGCGGTAGCCCGGCGTAGGGCGTTTTTGTCGGCCAAGGCGTCGAGCAGCACTTTGGTGGGTTTACCCTTTTCGCGCGATACGCTCGCTAGCACCGTGCGGATTTCTTCCAAGACGGCGTCGGTTTCGGCGTGAGGCAAAAAGGCCAGTAAGGCCTCGGCGGCACCAGCGGGGCGGTTGGCTCCGAGCAAGCGGATGACGGCACCACTTAGTGCGCCGGGGTCCTCCTCCAGGGCGTTGAGCAACGCCTTGGCCTGAGCCGCTACCTCGGGCGTGTCGATTTCTCGGGCCGCCAGACGCAAAAACGGTATCGCCGGAGCCCCGATGGCCACCAGCCGGGCCGAGGCTTTGTGCCGGGTCAAAACCTCGGGGCTGGCTAGATCCTCGATGAGTTTTTGCAACTCGTCGCGGCTAGCTTCCCCCTTGGCCCGCTGCCGCAGAAAATCCACCAGACTGGGTCCGTCGGTGCCAAGAAATACCGCTTTGAGCTTGGCTTCATCTGCCGCGGTATCAGCCGACTCATCCGCCCAAACCACCCGGCCGCTTATCGCCAACCCGGTCAGCAGCAGTGCAAACAAATAGGGTCGCATCGTAACTCTCTCAGCCAGCCTCAGAGGAAGGACTTTACGCCTCAACGACGGAACGCCCGGAAGGGATTGACCGGCAACCCCTTCCATTCTTTGACGATCTTGCCTTTGCGATCTATCTCGAACAGCGCCATCTGATTCGCCGACGACACCAACGTGTTGCCGTTGGCCAGACGCGAGGGGGGCATCGGCTGCTGGATGGTGGTACTCCAGACTTCCTTGCCAGCGGAGTCAAACTCCGCGACGCGGTTGTTGCCCTGGATGGAGACGATCACGCGGTCGCCCGGCAGGATGTCCGCGCCACTCATGCCAAACATCGCGATGTTTGGAATCGTAAAACGCTTGAGTTCCTTGCCCGCTTTGTCGATCCGCAGGTACTCTCCCGAGTAGGCCAGCAACGCCATGCTGCCATCCCGAAATCGCCGCGCCGCCAAAATGGTGTTGTTGGTGTAGTTGTAGTTGAACACCGCTTTGCCATCCTTGTCCACGATCATCAAGGCGTTGCGGCACCCCAGGAACGTTTGCCCATTGGGCAGCCGTTCCAACACAAAGGGACTATTGAAGTACTTGTCCCAGAGAATCTTCCCCTTGCGATCTCGCTCGGTGACCCGGCTCTGCTGTTCGATGACCAGCACGTTGCCGTTGCGCAACATTTGGGCATCGGTGGGATAGTTGACCGCCAGTTCCCAGCGCACTTTCCCAGCCGGGTCTAGCTCCACGACGCGACCGGTGCCGCCCTTGCGAGGATTGTATTGCTCCAAGACGAGGAGCTGCCCGCTGCCAACGTTGCTGCTTAGGTCGATCTTGGTCAGATCGAGATCGGCCTGGGCTTGTTTGTACCATTGGTCCCAGGCGGCGACGGCTTTTTCGCGGGCCTCTTTGGTGTCACCCAGAGAAACGTTGGGAGCCTTCTCCGCTGCCAAACGCAGCAACACCTCTTCGATCTCCCAGGCATGGTCCAGCGGCACTTCTTTCAATGCCTGGATCAGGGAGGGGATGGCCGCTTTTTCCCCTGCCGTGGTCAAGGCCAGTGCTGCTCGGGCCCGGACCAGCATCTCGCGGTCTTCCAACAACTTCCTCACGTCGTCATAGGCCCCCTTGGCCCTGGCTCGGGTAATCGCCTGAGCCGCTACCATGCGCCGCAAGGGCGATTTGTCCCGCAAGGCTTGGACGAGGACCGGATCGGCCTTGCCACCGGGACAGGCCAATGTCGCCAGCAGCTCCGTTAGCTGCGTGGTCAATTCGTCGGACTCCGCCACCCCTAGATAGCCCAAGAGCGTCTCCACGGTTCCTTCGGGCTTCCGCAGGGCCAACAACCGCGCCGCCGCCTGCGGCAAGGGGTTGGGTTCTTCCCGTTCGATCAACTCCAGACACTTGGCCGCCGTTTCGCTCGCAGCTGTCCCCAGATTGACCGCACGTCGCAATTGCGAGGTCGCTTTCTTGCCCAAACCTAGCAACGCGGTCTGAGCGTTAGCCTGGGTTTTGGCATCGGCCAATTGGGCGATCAGCGTGTCGATCTTCTCGCGATCCTCCTCACTGGGCGTACGCGAACGGAACTCCTCCAAAAGCAACGCGCCATCGGTACTTTTCCACCAGGCTTCCCATACCGCGCGACGCAGTTTGCCGCTGGTCACGTCGAACCCCTTGGGGCCTTCCACGGCCCATTCACCGGCCAAGTTGGTCAGGTATTCCTCGGCAGTGGGCCGCAAGCTGGCCGGCAGTTCCGAGACCAGCTCGATCAGCACGGGCACCGCTTCGCTGTCTAACGCTCGCACCAGGGCCAACGCTACCCCCAGTCGCACCGATGGCTTGGGATCTTTCAGCAGCGGCCGAATCGCGGCGTAATATTCCGGACCACCGACACTACTCAGAACTGCAGCCGCCGTGCCACGCCGCACTGGCACCGAATCTTTCAGAGCCGCCAGCAGGGCCGCATCGGGTTTGCTGTCTCGCAGGGCGAGCTGTTGGATGGCCCACTGCAACTCCAGGTAGCAGTTGGTGTCCTCGGCGTAAGGCAGATAATCGAGCAAGACCTTGACGGCCCCGGCGGGTTTGAGTTGGGCCAAGCCGCGTGCCGCCTGAATCACCAGCTGCGCCGGGGCCTCTCCTTCCAGGGTGGCAATCACTTCGCGGCAGCGTTTGGTCGTCTCGACACCTTCGGCCGCATTGACGGCCTCCCGCAGCGCTGGCAGGGCAGGGATGCCGATGGCCACCAGTTCAGCCTGGGCGGCGTCTGCTTCGGCGGTTTGGAGCTTAGCGATCAAGGCCTGGAGGGTAGCCCGAGACGGAGAAGGGGGAGTGCGTTTGCGGAAGAACGCCAGCAGCGCCTCGTCTTTCAGGGGCAGCCGCGCGTCACGCAGGATCGACTCCTCGGGAGTGCCGCCGATCCCACTGGGCAGCGGCCCAATCGGAACCTCGATCGACAGCGTTGACCGTGCCATGGAGGTAGACGGAGAGGGCACGAAAGGCGGCAGAGGCTTTAGCAACTCTTTCTGGCAGGCCAGCAGGGTCGTCGTTACCATTAAGGGAATAAGCATAATCGTTCGGACTCCGAAAAACGCCGAAACGCCAAGTCTCTTCCATCATAGACGATCGAGAAACGCCTCGGGAACGGCAATTGGGGTAAAATATCCCCCCTTTGTACAAACTAGGGATTACAAAGAGGCTCGCAAAGGGGCAGACTCTTCTTGTTGCTACGAATGTGCCGAACGTGCCGCCCCCTCTCTCATTTTCTCTAGACTGGCTAAAATCTCCAGCTTGAATATAATCTCGGGCAGTGGATTAAATGGATCGGTGAAAGCGCGGAAAGGGTTCGGGGTTGCCCTCGGGACGCTCAGCTACTATATTTCCTCTTTCCGTGTGTCTTGGATCAGCAACGATGGATCGCAAACCATGCGCTTTCACCTGATCGACCGGATAACCGAATGGTCCCCCCAACAGTCGCTGCGCGCCGTCAAAAACCTGACGCTCGGCGAGGAGTATTTGGCCGATCACTTTCCCGGCTTTCCGGTGATGCCTGGCGTGTTGATGCTGCAAACGCTCGTCGAGGCCGGGGCTTGGCTGTTGCGTCTCAGTGAAAATTACGCCCATAGCATCATCGTGCTTCGTGAAGTGAAAAACATCAAATACGGCTCGTTCATGGAGCCAGGTAAACAAATGCACCTGCACCTGGAACTTGTCGAACGCAGCGACAGCCTAGCCACCTTCAAAGGTAAGGGCGAGGCCGAGGGGGCTACTTGTGTCCAGGCTCGGCTAGTGTTGGCTACTTACAACCTGTCCGATGCCCAGCGGAACCAGGCCATCGTCCAGACCTTGCAACAGCAAGCGCGCTTGTTGTGTGAGTTACCCGGCGGCTGTGCCGCTTCTCAAGGAGCTTGAATCATGCGGCTGAAGGACAAGGTCGCCCTCATCACTGGTGGCAGTCGTGGCATCGGGGCCGGCATTGCCGAAGCTTTTGCTCGCGAAGGTGCCAAGCTCGCCCTCATCTACCGTGGCTCGCAAGCCAAAGCCGAAGAGCTGGTGGCCAAACTCGGCAACGCCGCCAAGGCTTACCAATGTGATGTGGCAGATGCGGCCAGTGTCAAGGCGTGTGTCGAGGCCGTGGAGAAGGATTTCGGCTCGGTGGATATTTTGGTCAACAGTGCCGGCATCATTCATGATGATCTTTTTGTGCGTTTGGAGCCGGAACACTGGAAGAAGGTCCTAGACACCAATTTGGGTGGCACCTTCCACTTTTGCCATGCTCTGGCCTACAGCATGATGCGCAAACGCAGCGGACGCATCATCAACATCAGCAGCGTAGCGGCTGAACATGTCAACATGGGCCAAACCAACTATGCCGCCAGCAAGGGGGCCATCAACTCTTTCACGCGTGCTCTGGCGGTGGAGTTGGCCAGCCGGGGGGTCACGGTCAATGCTATTGCCCCGGGCTTCATCGAAACCGACATGAGCGAGGCGGTACGCAACAAGGCCGGCGACCTCATCAAGAAATTCATTCCCATGAAACGCATCGGCACCCCAGAAGATATCGCCCACGTTGCCGTCTTCTTGGCCAGTAACGAAGCCAGCTACCTCACCGGGCAAGTGCTAACGGTCGATGGCGGCCTGAGTCTCGGGGCCGTCGCCGCTGGCTAAGTAAGGTTCCACAGCGATAGACGAATGAAAAGATAGACGAATGAAAAAAGGTTCCGAAGCGATAGACGAAACGTTGGGTTCCGTTCCTCCTTTTTGAGGGTTTTGACCAATGCCGACGCAAGAAGAGATTTATTCCAAGGTGGCCAGCACGCTGGTCGAGGCACTGAACGTCGATGAAGAGGACATTCAACCGTCCTCGACGCTCCAGGGCGACCTGGGGGCCGAGTCCATCGACTTTTTGGACATCGTATTCCGGCTCGAGCGCGAGTTTGGGATCAAAATCCCCCGCGGTGAGTTGTTTCCGGAGAGCATCTTCCAGGGCGACCCGGAGTTCGTCAAGGACGGCAAGGTCACCGAAAAAGGTCTCGCCGAGCTTCGCCAACGCCTGCCTTTTGCCGACCTGACCAGCTTCGAGAAGGATCCCTCGCTGAGCAAACTCAGTGACCTATTCACCGTCGAGATGATCACTCGCTATATTGAAGGCAAGCTGAAGTCCTAAACTCGCTCGTGGCTCGGGCCGACGACCATGCGCTGGATCTGGATCGACCGTATCACTGAGTTGCACAGTGGCCAATCGGCCAAGGCGATCAAATGCCTAAGCCTGGCCGAGGACCACTTCGCGCAGCATTTTCCCGGCTATCCAGTGATGCCGGCCTGCTTCATTCTGGAGGGGTTGGCCCAAACCGGGGGCATCCTGGTTGGCGAGGCGAGCGATTTCAAAGAAAAAGTCGTCTTGGCCAAGGTCAACCGGGCCATCTTCCATCGCGAGATGTTTCCCGGTGAAGTCTTGCACTATGAGACCAAAATCAGCAACCTCCGCCCAGAAGGCGCTTCGGTCGAGGCCCAAGTGACCGTCGAGAACCAGGTCACCGTCGAGGCCGAGATTTTTTTCGCCTTCTTGGACCAAAGCCGTTCCAAAGAATTCTTCACAGAGGAAAATTTTGTCTTCACCGGCGAGTTTCGCCATCTATTACAACGCCTGGCGCGGTCTAAGAAAGATTGACGCGTCCAGGCAATAAAGTGCAACGGACGGCACGACGCTAGCCCAGGCCTGGGCTACCAGAGTTATACTTCTTGCTTCGCTTGAGGATGGCCTGCCCCAGTTTCACGGAGTGCCGCGTTTATGTCCGTTTCGTCTCGTCGAGTCGTTATTACGGGGATAGGTACCCTGTCCCCGCTCGGCGCTGAGCCTGACACGCTCTTGGCCCGACTGTTGGCCGGCGAATCGGGCATCGCTCGCATCTCCGCCTTCGATCCCGCGGCGATGCCCACTCAGATCGGCGGCGAAGTGCTCGATTTCGATGCCAAAACTTACATCACCGACAAAACCCAACGCCGCGCTCTGAAAATGATGTCCCGGCCGTTGCAATTGGCCGTCAGTGCTGCCGCTTTGGCCATGAAGGGAGTCGATCGCCGTCAGATCGACTCGACGCGGTTCGGCGTGGAGTTTGGGGCGGGGCTGATTCCCAGTGAACTGCCCGAGCTGGGCGAGGCCGCTCGCCTCAGTGCCGAGGACACCCCTGCGCGGGTCAATCTGCAACGCTGGGGCCAACTGGGCATCCCCACCATCCAACCCCTGTGGATGCTCAAATATTTGCCCAACCTGCCGGCCGGCCACATCAGCATCTTCCATGATGCTCAAGGCCCTAACAACTCCATCACCGAAAGCGATGCCGCTTCGTTGATTGCTCTGGGCGAAGCCTATCGCATCTTGGAACGCGACGGGGCCGACTTCTTTCTCAGCGGCGGGTGTGAAAGCAAAATCAACCCCGTGAGCTTGGTGCGTCAGTGTCTGTTTGAAAAACTCTCCCGCCGCAATGACCAGCCCACCACCGCTTGCCGACCCTTCGACCAAAACCGCGATGGCATGGTCTTGAGCGAAGGGGCCACCGTGCTAGTTGTCGAAGAACTTGGCCATGCCCTCCGCCGCTCTGCCACCCCTCTGGCGGAGGTGATCGGCTTCGGAGCCGCTTTTGATCGCCACCAAAATGGTCAAGGGTTGGCTCAGGCCATCCGAGCCGCCCTCCGCCAAGCCCACTTGACCCCCGACGATTTGGATTTCGTGATCGGCCATGCCACTGGTCATCCCGATCACGATGCCGTCGAAGCGCGGGGCTTGGCTGCGGTCTTTGGTCCGCATGGGATTCCCGTCTACGCGGCCAAGGCCGCCCTGGGGCATCTGGGGGCCGCCAGCGGTGCCACCGAGGTGGCCATCGGCATTTTGGCCCTGCACAAGGGCGTTGTTCCGCCCACGTTGAATTATCACACCCCCGATCCGGATTGTCCGGTTCGCGTCCTCACCACGCCGCACACCGTCCAGAAGAAAGCCTTCCTCAAGGTGGCCTATACCTCCCTGGGCCAGTGTGCCGCCGCCATCCTCAAAAAGTGGGAGTAAGCCAGCAATGCGTCGTCGCGTTGTCATCACGGGCATGGGAGCGGTCACCCCGCTGGGCCACGATGTGAAATCGACGATGGAAGGCCAACTGGCCGGCAAAAGCGGCGTGGGCCCGATCCAGCAATTCGAGGCACGCACGTTTCCGACCACTTTTGCCGCCGAGGTCAAAGGCTTCGACTTAGCCCAGCACATTCCCGAGAACGGGCCGTGGGACAATGCCGGCCCCAATACCCGATTTGCCTTTGCCGCCGCCAAACAAGCCCTGGCCCAGGCCGGACTGTTGCAAGACACCAAGACCGACCGCTCTCGCCTGGGGGTGTATCTGGGTTCCGGCGAAGGGGTGCAAGATTTTCATGCCATTATGTGGGCCTTGTCGCGCACCTACGACCCCGCGACGCGCGATTATGATGTACCTGCTTTTACTCGTTATGCGCTGGAGCTCTTCCACCCCCAACGCGAGGCCGAGCAGGAACTGCACACCACGGCGGCTCATTTGGCGCGATACTTCGGCTTGGAAGGCCCCAACCTCAGCTGTCTGACGGCTTGTGCGGCCTCCAGCCAGGCGATCGGCGAGGCCACCGAACTGATCCGCCACGGCGACGCGGAGGTTATCCTGGCCGGCGGCGCGCATAGCATGATTCATCCGTTTGGAGTGACTGGTTTCAACCTGTTGACAGCCCTGTCGCAACGCAACGATGCCCCGAGCAAGGCCAGTCGACCGTTTGATTTGCATCGTGATGGTTTTGTTCTGGGTGAAGGTGCGGGGATGCTCGTGCTGGAGGAACTCGAACACGCCAAACAACGCGGTGCTGTCCTCCTCGCCGAACTCACCGGTTACGGCAGCACCGCCGATGCCTTCCGCGTCACCGACAGCCATGAGGACGGCCGCGGCGCGATCGCCTGTATCCGCGGAGCGTTAAAGGACAGTGGCCTGAGTCCCGACCAGATCGACTACATCAACGCCCACGGCACCAGTACCAAAGTGAACGATCGCGCGGAAACCTTGGCCGTCAAGGCAGTCTTCGGCGAGCGAGCCTACCAGGTGCCGATGTCCTCCAGCAAGAGCATGCTGGGTCATTTGATCGCGGCCGGCGGAGCGGTAGAGCTGATTACTTGCATCGAGGCGATCCATCGCGGCTGGATTCCGCCCACCATCAATTACGAGACGCCCGACCCCGAGTGTGACTTGGATTATGTGCCCAATCAGGCTCGCCCGCACCGCGTTCGCCATGCCTTGAGCAACAGTTTTGGTTTCGGCGGGCAAAATATCTCCCTGATCGTTAGTCGGTTCGAGTCGTGAGAGGTGGCCGTGATTCTGTTCGTGGTTGGTCTGGTGTTGCTAGTGCTTCCCGCATTTGTGGTGGGGAGCGTTTTTGCATACTTTCATTACATCGTGCTGGTGAAGTATCTGCCCATCGTCGACCGCATCTTTCAGGAGACGCCCCCCTTCGGCGCGCCCCGCGGTACACCTGACGAGGGCGGCCAACCGATCGACTTTCCCGCCTGCGATGGCCGAACCCTTCGCGGAGTCTACTTCCCGACTCCGGGGCCACGCCGCGGCGTGATACTCTTCGGCCTGGAGTTTGGTAGCGACCGTTGGTCAGCCCGGCATTATGTCCAGCACCTCATCGAGGCCGGCTACGATGTCTTCTCCTTCGCGCCACGAGGCCACAGCGAAAGCGATCCCTTGCCCGGGTATCAACCGCTGCACTGGGTGACGCAGTATGAGGTCGACGACACCCGCGCCGCCATCGCTTACCTGCGTTCGCGCCCGGACGCTGACCCCCTGGGGATCGGCTTTTTCGGCATCAGCAAGGGCGCGGGGGCCGGCCTGATCGCCGCGGCCGACGAACCGTATGTGCGCTGTTTCGTGACCGATGGGTTGTTCGGAGCCGAGACCACCACACTGCCGTACATGCGCAAGTTTTTCCGGGTTTACAATACGACGTTTCCCCTGGAGATGATTCCCGACGTCTATCTGCGCTACATTTTTCGTTTGGCGATGCGGGGAATCGAACGCAAACGTCTGTGCCGTTTCGCTTCCGTGGAAGAGGCGCTGCCGCGACTGGCCCCGCGCGCGGTATTGATGATACACGGCGAGAACGACAGCTACATCCGCCCCGAGATGGCTCGTGCCCTTTATGCCCGATTAAGCGGTCCGCGCGAATTGTGGGTCGTTCCTGCGGCCCGACATAATCAAGCCTTGCAAATTGCTGAGGACGAATACCGTCGCCGCGTGTTAGAATTCTTTGATCGGTATCTGGCTGATCTTCCCGTCGGTGCGATCGGCTCGGAACAAACAGCCACGGTATCCAGCGCACGGCGTTCCGCCCCGGATGCCGCCCATGCGCAGGCCGTTCCCACGGGGGCAAGTGTGTAAGGCATGATCCGCGCATCCTTGTGGAATGTTGTCAAATTCCTCCTCGACAAGGTGGTGCTGCGGCTGGTGGCCGGCCCCATCCGCCGCCACCTCACTCTTTTCGAGGCTGCCACTCACGATCCCTTGGCCGTTCAGCAGGCGGTTTTGTTCGACATCTTGCGTTATCAGGCCGCTACCGACTTCGGCAAGGATCATCGCTTTGCCTCGATTCGCAGCGTGCAGGAGTTTCGACACATCCTGCCGGTGCGTGGCTACGAGGCGATCGACCCCTACATCCAGCGGGTTCGCCAAGGCCAACTCCACGCGCTGCTGGCCGATCCTCGGGTTCATATGTTTGCCATGACCAGTGGCACGACGGCCAGCCGTAAATTCATCCCGGTCACCGATCGGTATTTGGAGTACTACAAACGCTCGTGGAATATTTGGGGGTTGAAAGTCCTGCTCGATCATCCCCATCTGCGCTTGCGACCCATCTTGCAGATGGCCGGCGACCCCGAAGAATTTCGCAGCGAATCGGGCGTGCCCTGTGGCGCGGTGACCGGCTTGACCGCCCGCATTCAAAAGCCGATCGTTCGTCTATTCTACTGCATCCCCGCGGCGCTAGCGCGTTTGAAAGATCCCCAGGCCAAGTATTACGCTGCCATGCGCTTCAGTATGCCGCGTGAGGTGGCGATGCTGATCGCGGCCAATCCCAGCACGATGCTCAACTTGGCCCGGACCGGCGACACGCACAAAGAGAAGCTTATCCGTGACATCTATGACGGAACGTTGACCGGCTATGAATATCCGCCGGAGTTTCGCGCCGCGGTCCGATCCCGTCTGCGGCCCAACCGCGAAGCGGCGCGCCAACTCGAAGCTCTCGCTCAGGCCACCGGCCACCTCTACCCCAAAGATTACTGGGATCGCGGCTTCCTGCTGGGCAACTGGACCGGCGGCAGCGTCGGAGCCTACCTGCAACACTATCCCCGCTACTTCGGCGACAACCCCGTGCGCGATGTCGGGCTGATCGCCAGCGAAGGCCGCATGACCATCCCGTTTAGCGACCACAGCTCCTCGGGAGTGCTGGACATCACTTCGCACTACTTCGAGTTCCTTCCCGAGAGCCAAGCCGACAGCCCCAACCCTACCGTCTTGGGGGCACACGAACTCGTCGAGGGCGGCCGCTATTTCATTCTGTTGACCACTGCTTATGGGTTATATCGCTATCACATCCACGATCTGGTCCGTTGCACAGGCTTTCACAACAAAACTCCCCTCATCGAATTCCTCAGTAAGGGGGCCAACTTCGCCAACCTCACCGGCGAAAAACTCAGCGAATATCAGGTGACACACTCCGTGGCTGAAACCCTGCGTGAACTCAACGCCTCGCTGGGCACCTATAGCCTTGCCCCGCTCTGGCCGGATCGCGATGAGGAGGCCCCGGCTTATGGCTTGTTTGTCGAACCGCACGACGCCCCGGTCGCGGCCGAAGTGGTACGTCATCTCGAAACCAAACTGCGTCAGATCAATATCGAATACGATGCCAAGCGGGCCAGTCAGCGCCTCGGTGCGGTTCGCGTGCAACTGCTGCCGCCAGGCTTTTGGAACCGCTGGGATGCCGAACGCCTGCGTCGCAATGGTGGCACACTGGAGCAATACAAACATCCTTGTCTAATCGGCGATCTGGAGTTTGCCAGGCAAGCCCGAGCGTGAAATCACAACGATTACACGAATCGTTTCGCATTTTCTTGCTTTTTTTTCCTCTTTTTCCTGCGGATGCTGCTGACTTGTCTGGACTCGTGAATTATGGTGATTAGAGAGTCCCCGGCACCTATTTGATACATAAGGTGCCTCTTCCATCTCCTGATCGAGGATGTGATTCATGGCTGACTACAAAAAGCTCGCAATGGCCGCCCTTCTGGCTGACGGCGTGGTTGATGAAGCCGAAGTCAAGCTGCTGCAGAAAGGTCTCAAAGGCGAGGACGGCAAGTACGACAATGACGCCCTGAGCTTTCTGATTGAGCTACGCGAAGCGGCTCAAAAGAAGGCTAAAGCTGCCGGTGCCTCTTTGACCCCTGCCTTTGAAAAGTTTTTCTTCAAGGTCATCGGCGACAACGTGCTGGGCGATGGCCACATCTCCGAGCGTGAAGTCAAGTTCCTCACCGAGCATCTGCTGGCCGACGGCAAGGTCGATGATGGCGAATGGGCCTTTTTGGAGATGCTCAACAAGAAGGCCAAGAGCAAGCATGCCTCGTTCGACAAGATGTACAGCGCCTTTGAAGCGAAGCGAGCCAAGCAGAAGAAGTAAGCGGTTCGGTGCGTCCGAGTGGAGGGGGATCGCTCTCTCGCGAGCCGATAAGGGCATTGCGGACCGGACGCCGGGGGTTCTCCTCCGTATCTTTGTAGGGAGATGCCCCTTGTTATGCCAAGGAGTTGTCCCGATGGCAATGCAGCACTCGCCGCGTTTTCTCGCTCTGGTCCACGAGGCGAAGTCCCGTATTCAGGAAATCTCTGCTGAGCAGGTCAAGTCCCGCCTGGATGCCGGGGAGCTTCCTCTGCTTCTGGATGTTCGCGAAGAGAGTGAATTTGCCGTCGATCATTTGCCCCGAGCGATCCACCTCGGCAAGGGCATCCTGGAGCGGGACATCGAAGCTCGTGTGCCTGATCTCGATACCGAGTTGATCCTCTACTGCGGGGGCGGCTACCGCTCGGCCCTAGCGGCCGATGCTCTGCAAAAAATGGGTTACCGTCGAGTGCTGTCGTTGGCCGGTGGCATACGCGAGTGGCGTGCTCGCGGCTACCCGCTTGAGTCAGGTTCGAGCAAGGCTCCCTGATTGCGGGCCTGGGCTAACCAGACGGCCGCCACTCGCTCTCGCAGATGCTCGGTCAACCACGCGGCGCGGTCGGCTTCGGCGATGGCGAACACGGCCGGTCCCCAACTGCTTTGTCCCACTCCCTCGAATCCTAGTTGACGGAGATAGGCGATCAACTCGCTCACCGGGCCGCTGCTGTACGGTCCTCCTTGCACTGGCGCGAAGAGTTCCCCCGACTTGGCGTTGTACTCGCCCAAGGCCGCCGCAAACGCTGCCAGGTCGCGCTCCAGCACCGCGGGCAACATCCCTAACAACGTCAGTCGGCACAGATCATCCGTATGCTGACGCTTGCCGCGCAACTGCGCGAACGCCCCGATCTCGGCCGGACCGCTCAGCCCCCCGGACGCGACCGGCAAGGCCACTACCATTCGCCACTCCTCAGGAAAGGCATACCGCACCAGCAGCGGAGCGAGTTGGTCCTTACGTCCCCCATCCACCAACAGCCCCCCTTGGGCAAAACCATGCGTACCGATGGCCGAGCGTTGGCCCCGGCCCGTGCGATGGATGATCTCTGCCAACGGCAATGGGGTGAGCAGCCGGCCGATGGCCAGCGCGAGTTGCGTGCCGGTGCCAAAGCCGCTGTGTTCGGGGGGCGCGGTTTCGACGTGCAGCACATGCGGCGGGGCGTCGAGGCGTCGGGCAAAGTGCAACGCTCGCTCAGCTAGCGGCCCCTCGGCTTGCCACTCGGCCGCGGCGCTGGCCGACACTCGCAAGGCAGGAGCGTCGATCATCAAGCCGACCCCCCCGAAGCGGCGCGGCCCGCCCAGTGCTAACAGGCCAAAGTGCAAACGGCTACCGGTGGTGACACGCATCACAGCCGGTTGCTATATTTTTTGACGCGCCGACCATACACCGGCACGATCGGCTTGGGTTCGATTGGGGTAGCTTTGACACGCGGCCGAGCGCCTTGGAACCCCTCGATGACCTCGGGGGGAATTTCACGGTTGATATAGCTTTCGATTTGCGTGAGCAGCTCCCCTTGCTCGGGCGTCACAAACGCGATCGCGATGCCATCGGCCCCGATACGGCCGGTACGGCCAATGCGATGCACATAGTTTTCGGGGTCTTCGGGCAGGTCGTAATTGATGACGTGCGAGATGTTTTTCACGTCGATGCCGCGGCCGACCACGTCGGTGGCCACCAAAAAGCGGATTTTTCCCTCGCGGAAGCCCCGCATGATGCGGTTGCGCAGCGATTGCGACAAGTCGCCGTGCATGCAAGCGGTGCGCTGCGCTACGCGGCGGAGCATGAAGTAAACTTCTTCGACCCAGCGCTTGCGCTCGCAGAAGATGATCGCTTGACGTGGGTTATCCCGCTGCAAAATCCGCACCAGCGCCTCAAACTTGCGGTCTTCATCCACCGTCAAATACGTCTGCCGGATCTTGTCTACCGTCAGCTTCTCGGGGGCCATGTTCACATGGACCGGCTCGATCATGTAACGCTGCGCCAACGCCATCACCGGCGGCGGCATGGTGGCACTAAAGAGCATCGTCTGCCGCGTGGTCGGCGTCCGCTTGAGGATGCGTTCGATGTCCGGCCGAAAGCCGATGTCCAGCATGCGGTCGGCCTCATCGAGCACGACATAACGGATCTTGTCCAGCGACAGGGTGCCCCGCTTGAGGTGGTCTAGCACCCGACCCGGGGTACCGATCACGATCGCCACCCCCCGCTTCAGGGCGTTGAGTTGCGATCGCATGCGTTGGCCACCGATGATGCTCGCTGCCCGACACGAAGGCTCCGGTGCCAGCTTGGCCACCTCGTCAGCCACCTGCACCACCAGTTCGCGCGTGGGGGCCAACACCAGGGCATAGGGTCCACCCTCGGCCTCTTCGGGTTTCCAGGTGCTAAGAAACGGCAACAGAAAAGCCGCTGTCTTGCCTGTACCCGTCTGCGCTTGGCCAATCACGTCGCGACCGGCCATCGCATGGGGAATGCAACCCGCTTGGATCGGCGTGGGCTGCTGATAGCCACAGCGTTCCACGGCCTGAAGAACGGCCGGCGAAAGCGGTAGCTGGGCAAAGCGGCAAGCCGGCTCCGTGGGATCAAGCGGCAGCACGGACAAAAGCGAACACCTCCTAAACGAATATGCAAAAAATGGGTGCTAGCCTCTTTCCAATATCCTCCTTTCAATGTAAAACCCAGTGCAGAGGGTGTCCAGGGCACCTTCCCGGATGGTCTTACGCGCAGCCGAATCAACCGACACTACTTCTCCCCTCAGCGGAACCGTTATGAGCTACGACCCTAACATCAATGACCCGCGCGACCCGTATGGCTCTCGCGACCGCGGTGACCGCCACGACGATCTCGCCGAACCACGCCAGAACCCCGCCGCCGCCAAGGGTAAACTCCTCGCCCCGGGCATCTTGCTGCTCCTCACCGGGGTGCTGAACCTCGGCATGGGCGGCTGGTGGTCTTACAACGGCTACATGGTCGCCAACCCCACCCCTGAGATGAAAAAAGCGATGGACGAGGCTATGGAGAAACAGAAACGCGAGAAGCCAGAAGATTTCAAAAAGCTGCAAGAGGCTGGTTTGTCCATCGAGAGCCTTATGAACGTGGGTAGTGGCGTTCTGATCGGCCTGGGGGTTGTCAACTTGCTCTCGGGGTTGCTGGGATTGTTCGGCGGCATCCAGATGATGCAGGCGAAATCTTACGGCTTGGCAATGTTCGCCTCGATTGTTTCGATGATTCCCTGTGTTAGTGGCAGCTTCTGCTGTCTGATTGGCCCCATCGCTGGCATCTGGGCCTTGGTGGTGCTGTTCAACAGTGACGTGAAGGTGGCCTTCAAATAAGTCAAGCAAGCCTGCAAGCAAGTCAGTGGAGAGGATGAAGAGCGAGCAATGAGTTTCGATCCCCAGCTGCCCGAAGAGGCCGACGAGCGAAACCAGCGGCGAGACGAGCGTCGGGTGCGCCGCGATGACGACGAATTTGAACCCGCACGCCGACGATGGGACGACGACGATGACGCCCGGCGACGCCCCTCGGCGCGCGCCGACGCCGCCAGTTACACCTTGCCGCCGGCTATCGTGATGATCGTCTGCGCGATCCTCAATGTGCCGGCAGTCCTATTCTGCGCCTGGACGCTGATTTTTCACCTGTCCATGAATGTCGATGACTTTGTCGCCAACCAGCAGCAGGCTAAGCAAGTCATGCAAAACCTGGGCTTTAACAACGATCGCCTGCTCCAGAACCCGGCGGCTTCTCTGCTGCAAATCCGCCTTACGTATGGCTTTCTGACAGGGTTGTATAGCATTTCCACGCTGCTGGTCTTTCTGGGCGGCATCCAGATGATGCGGCTACGCGGCTACGCCTTGAGCCTGATCGGGGCGTTCGCCTTGACCATTCCCTGTACCACCTCGTGCTGTGTCATCGGTCAGGCAGTCGGCATTTGGGCGCTCGTGGTGCTGTTCAGCGCTTCGGTGCGAGAGCAGTTCCGCTGAGGCGGACGACAAAGACCGGCGGCGAGGGGTGGGCGGCGTTCACTCGGCGTTCACGGGGGGTTAACTAGGTCGTCGCCCGACGGTTTTAGAATCAGGAGCCGCCCACCTCAAGGAATCCAAGCGATGACGCAACATATCCGCGTAGGTCACAGCCCCGATCCTGATGATGCTTTCATGTTTTACGCCCTGGCGCACGACAAGCTCGACACGCACGGCTTGACCTTCGAGCATCAGCTTCAGGACATCGAAACGCTCAACCGCCGGGCCCTCAAGGGCGAACTGGAGGTCAGCGCCGTGAGCATCCACGCCTACGCCTCGCTGCTGGACAAATACGCTCTTCTGCCCTCGGGCTGCTCCATGGGCGACCAGTACGGCCCGATGATCGTGGCTCGCGAGCCACTGCCTCTCGAACGCCTGCCCCAACTCACCGTTGCTGTGCCGGGCACCCTGACGACGGCGTTTTTAACGATG
>Ga0272446_1001395_pt1 | contig 35097 bp, 30 predicted proteins | sample YNPCB0061_FD_194587 | JGI IMG/M metagenome (GOLD analysis project Ga0272446, IMG submission 194587) | Hot spring microbial mat communities from Yellowstone National Park, WY, United States - YNP-CB-006-1 | ecosystem: Environmental > Aquatic > Thermal springs > Hot (42-90C) > Sediment | place...
AAAATACAACGTAAAAAAACTTGTTTTTGCTTCTACCTCTTCTGTTTATTCGGGCTTAAAAGTTCCTTTTTATGAAAATTCTACGGTAGAAACGCCCGTTTCTATTTATGCTACTACTAAAAGAACTTCTGAAATGATGTGCTATGCCTATCATTTCTTCTATGGCATAGATGTTTCTATCTTGCGTTACTTTACCGTGTACGGACCTGCGGGCAGACCAGACATGAGCTATTTTCGTTTTATTCAGTGGATTGATGAGGGTAAGCCAGTGATTGTTTACGGAGATGGAACGCAGTTTCGTGATTTTTCCTATATTGATGACATCGTCAGCGGTACATTCAAAGCCCTAACCAATGTAGGCTATGATATTTTTAATCTTGGAGGAGGGAATGGTACTTATACCCTCAACTACATGATACAACTCATAGAGGAATACTTAGGTAAAAAAGCAAAAGTTATTTACCAAGATTTTCTGACTCCTGACATGAGGGCTACATGGGCAAATATTGATAAAGCAAAAAAAATATTGGCATGGCAACCCCAAGTAGATTTTAAGACAGGCATAAGAAACTGCATAGATTGGTATTTGGCTAATAAAGAGTGGTTAAATAAATAATTTGTGAAAATTAATACTTATAAGATTTTAAACTTTACAAGCATTTGCAAACCATTATATAATCAGATAAACCCAACTTTACTTTTGTAAACATGTTTTAGTTGGTCAATTATCAATTATTTGATACCTTTGCGACAAGAAAAGTACTTGCAAAACTAAGTATTCATGTATAAATACATTCTTCGCCCGATTTTGTTCCTGTTGAGTGCAGAAACAGCACATAGACTGACCTTCCAACTTCTTAAAATTCTCTTTCAGATTCCTTTGGCTACAAATATCTTCAAGTGGTTACTTTCCTTTGAGCATCCTGCATTAGAAAAAAATCTCTTCGGCTTAAAGTTTAAAAACCCTGTGGGCTTAGCCGCAGGATTTGATAAAAATGCAGAACTCATAGATGCTTTTGCCAGTTTCGGCTTTGGCTTTGTAGAAATTGGTACGGTTACACCAAAACCACAAGAAGGCAATCCTAAACCCAGACTATTCAGGCTTTTAGAAGATGAGGCTATCATCAATCGCATGGGATTTAACAATGAAGGAGTAGAGAAAATAGTAGAAAGACTTAAAAGAAGAACCTCCCAAGTTATCGTCGGAGGCAATATTGGCAAAAATAAAACTACTCCTAATGAGCAGGCTACACAAGATTATGAAATCGCTTTTGAGGCACTGTACGACTGGGTAGATTATTTTGTTGTCAATGTAAGTTCTCCTAATACGCCTAATTTGAGGGAGTTACAAGACAAAGAGCCTCTGAAAAATCTACTGAAAACGCTCAAAGAAAAAAATCAACAAAAAGCACAACCCAAACCTATTTTACTCAAAATAGCCCCCGATTTGAATGAGAACCAACTTAGCGATATTGTAGAAATACTCAAAGAAACAGGAATAGAAGGCATTGTAGCTACTAATACAACGATTAATAGAGCAAACTTGCATACACAACAAGCGAAAATAGAAGCTATTGGAGCGGGCGGACTCAGTGGTAAACCTTTAAAAAACAGAAGCACAGAGATTATCCAATTTTTAAGGTCAAAGTTGGATAGTTCTTTTGTTATCATAGGCGTAGGCGGTATCTTTACTGCCCAAGATGCTATAGAGAAATTAGAAGCAGGGGCAGACTTAGTCCAAGTCTATACGGGTTTTGTATATGAAGGTGCAAGCATGGTCAAAAAAATAAAGCGCGGCATAACACAGCATTACCATCATTAGACCACAGCACAAGTATCTATTTTAGCTACTCTTCTTTCATGTCTTCCTCTCTCAAAAGCCGTAGTTAAGAAAATTTCTACAAATCTTCTTGCCTGTTCTAAGGAAATAAAACGAGCTGGTAGGCAAAGTATATTAGCGTTGTTGTGCTGGCGAGCTAAGGCTACTATCTCCTCGTTCCAACAGAGTGCGGCGCGTACGCCCGCATGTTTATTGGCAGTAATCGCTACGCCATTCCCACTTCCACAAATCAAAATCCCTTTTTCGTATTGTTTGTTAGCTATACTTTCCGCCAAAGGGTGAGCAAAGTCTGCATAATCCGCAGAGGCTTCGCTGTAAGTGCCAAAATCTTTGACTATGAGGTGTTTATCTTCTAAAAATTTAATAATTTCTGCTTTGTATTGAAAACCTGCATGGTCGCTACCAATCGCAATTTGTGTATTCATAATTTTTCTATTTGCATCTGACCTACAAATTTACAAGCATTTGCACTTTTCTTATTGTATTGTGGTAAAAAAACTTTCGTTAGAACTTTATTCTTACTTGAAAATGCACATCAGTTTTCTGGTTACCCATAATACGTTCCAAACCAGAACTGATAGATTTTTGATTGCGATAGGTGGTATAGGCGTAGCGAAACCAAAGGTCTATTTTTCTGCTCAGGCTGTACTGAAACAAATAGTAGTTGCGAAAACCTACCCCATTATACGCAGGAACAGAAAAGGCATACAACACATTTTTCTCAAAAGCATACTGCCGATTTTCAAAGTCTTCTGTATCAAAAATAGCAAAGCGGGTGCTAAACTTCCACCTTGCTTTGTCATAGGTAAGGTCTTGGATAATAGCATAACCGCTTGTTTGAGAACCACCCTCTTGCTGATAAGTACTCCACTGCACGCGAGAGCGTAAAACCAAAAAATCAGTGGCTTTAAAATCGGCATTAAGTTGGTAATTTCTTTTAGTAGAAGGACTTACAAAATCTATGCGAGCAGTATTTCCTTCAAAATTTCTGCCTTTGGTTTCTTCTCTAAATTGAGCGTAAAGTAAAATAGTTTTAGACGGTTGATAAGAGATTCTTGTTAAAAATTCGTAACCATTAGAAGGAGCATCTACTAAAAACTTGAGCCAAGGAAAGCGGAAGTGGTCATAGTAAGCGGCAAGCGTCCAGCGACGATTAGGCTTAATTTTCAAGCCTATATAAATTCCATTCTCGTTAATATTTCTCGTATTTTCGCTAAAAGCATTACCATAAAAGCTATGAAAATTTTTATCATAACGTCTATACAGCATTGCCCATTCTATTTTAGCACTTAGCGTAGCCACAAATCCGCTTACCGCTCCTATCCCACCGCTCGCCGACTTGGCGATTTCTCCAAAAAAATTAAAGTTTTGCCACAAATAATTGTAGTGCAATCCCAAATTGTAATTGCTTTTTCCCCTAAACTCAAAGCGATTGTAAATCCTGTCCAAAGGCAAAACTGCGGCACTAAAATTAGTCTGCAAGGCAGTAATTCCAATTTCAAGATTTTGCTTTTTACTCCGATAGGTGAGGTCAGAGCCAAAGGTAAATTCATCGATTTGATTCTTAGAAGCTATTTCTCGCGGAGTGCGGTGCAAACCTGTTCTAAGAATAGCATTGGTGAAAGCATCTGATTCATTGAGCGTATCTGCTCCTACATTTGCTAAGTTAGCATCTTGCTTAGTAGCTGATAAAAAAGTAGTTAGCTCAAATCTACCTATTTGATAGGCGGCTGCCCCTCCTCTGAAAAAACCGCTTTCCAAGACAGAGGTATAAGGTCTAATGCCTAAGGTGCTTCTTCTGACAGTAGCTACCGTTTCTGCACCCTTGCCAATGTAAAAACCTGCGGAAAGCAAAAGCCCCTGTCCTATTTGAATCTGGTAATCCCCTAAGGCTAAGGCTTTTAACTTCCCACGATTGAATACAGCAAAATGATAAGAAAGAAAATCAAAGCCGTACTGCTTTTTAGCGGGATTCCATACAAACGGCTCGCCTGCATCTTTTTCTAAGGTAAAGCCCAAACTAAAATCTTTGGAATGACTAACGCGAAAACGCATATACACTTGGTCAGGAGAGCCTGCGTAGCGAGTTTTGAACTGTCCATTGCTAAGCGTATCGGCGGGAGTAAGAATTTTATAGCCTTCTTTTTGTTCTAAGGTACGCAAGTGGCGGTAAAACAAGAATTTGTTGGGTTCTTCAAGAATTTTTTTGAGCAAAGAGCGATTATCTTGCTGAAAAGTAGTTTCCGAAACAGTAACAAAAGGCAATAACTTAGCTATAGTTTCTAAATCAAAATCTTCTATTGCTTGTAATTCGTAGATAGAGAGCAAATCCCCATTTTTTGCTCTATGCTTAAAAAAGTTATTTATCTGATTGTCAGAAAGAATGTAGAGCGAGGCAAGTTCGGCACGTGTAGCCGTATTAAGGTTGAGCGGATTGGCAAAGTACAGATAAAGAGCCTCATACGCATCTTCGTAATTAATATCTTCATCTTGAATTGCAAAAAGGGATTGAATGAAGTTATCTAAATCCGCCTCTGTGGGTTTGACTTTGAGATGGAGAGAAGGGCGAGTTTGGGCGAGGCTGCATGGAGTTATATGAAGTACAAGCGTTAAAAAAATAAGGTAGGCAAAAAAAATCTTCCAAACAATCATTGTCCTTTGAGATGAAATGATTTTGCAAACAAAGTTACACTCAGTAAAGAATAGTTTTTGAAAAAATAAAATCGCAAATAATTGATAGTCATTTTATTAACCCTATAAGATTTTAAAAAACCTTACAGGGTTGAGTATAAAACCAGAGTGAAAGTTTTATGCGAAGTTAAGCTATACCTCTAACTTAAAAGGAATTTTTCTAATTCTTTTTCCCGTCAAATTGAAAATCGCATTGGCTAAGGCAGGTGCTACAGGCGGAAGTCCCGGCTCACCTACCCCATGAGGAACCTCGCTGTTGGGAACGATATATACCTCAATGGGAGGGACTTCATTTATGCGTAATAACTTGTAGTTGTGGAAGTTTCCTTGCTCTACCTTTCCCCCTTTGAAGGTAATTTCGTTGGCTACCGCCTCTCGCAAGCCCATGACAGTTCCGCCTTCTACTTGTGATTTGACGTTATCGGGATTGACAGCCGTTCCGCAATCTATCGCCACTACTACTTTTTCTATTTTGATGCTATTGTCTTTTTGCTTAGAAACATAAACGATATGTCCTGCCTGCCCTGCAAAAAACTGCCACCAAGCTACTCCCTTGCCCCAGTTGGGTGGGAGAGGTTTGTGCCATTCTGCTTTTTCGCCTAAGAAAATAAGCATTTCTCTGATGCGTTCGTCTTTTTCTATCAGGTCTATACGGAACTGCAAAGGGTCTTTCCCTGCTTTGACTGCCATTTCGTCTATGAAACTCTCGTGAGCAAAGGCGGTAGTAGTAGAGTAAACGGCTCTCCACCAAATCAATGGAATATCCGTTTTAAAATACACCCCGCTCACTTTTTGATTAGGAATAGAGTAAGCACTTTTGTCAAAACCTTCCAAGGCTCCCTTGTCAAACTCTTCTCCTGCTTTTCCTCCAAAATTTTCAAAACCAATAGAAGGAGCGACTACTTTGTGGTGAATGGCAATTGCTTTGCCATTTTTGTCTAAGGCTCCTTGCATTACGCTGTAAGTTGCAGGACGCAAAGGACTTTGCGAAATATCATCCTCCCGTGTCCAAATCAGTTTTACAGGTGCTTTGACTTGTTGAGAAATATTGACGGCTTCGGTTACATAATCTGCTGTGAGCCTTCTGCCAAAACCACCACCTACAAAAGAAAGGTTTACTTTTACCTTTTCTATATCCAAATTGAGCATTTTTGCTACTGTTTCCCTTACATCACTTGGCACTTGGGTAGAAACCCAAATTTCACATTCTCCGTCTTTTACGTGAGCAATGCAGTTCATTGGCTCTAAGGGAACATGAGCGGCAAAAGAGGTTTCATATTCTGCTTCTAACTTTGTAGGTGCGTCTTTAAAGGTAGCATCAAAGTCGCCGATTTTTTCGTAAACTGTGCCTGCTGATTTAGCTAATTCTTTGAACTGCTTTAAGTTATTTTCTGTGCTGATTTGCTCATAGCCTGCGGTATCCCATTCTACTCTGAGTTGTTTCCTGCCTTCGGTAGCGGCGTAGTAGTTGTCAGCGACTACAGCTACCCCCCAAAATGAGTTTTTAAAAAGTTTTCTTTCTACTTGCACTACTGCCTTTACGCCTTTGACATTTTTTGCTCTGCGGTCATCTACGCTTTTTACTTTCCCGCGATAAACAGGGCAGTGTTCTACTGAGGCATACAACATTCCTTCTACCTTGAAGTCTATTCCAAAAATCGCTGAACCATTGGTTTTCAAAGGAATATCAGGGCGCAACAAAGGTTTCCCTATCAATTTAAAATCTTTGGCATCTTTGAGTTTGGGTTCTTTGGGAACTTCTAATTTACTTGCTTCCTCGGCTAATTCTTTAAAAGATAAGGATTTAGACTTATCGCTTTTCAGAAAAACCTTTCCATCTTCTGCGTAGCAGTTTTCAGGAGAAGTTTTCCAACGATTTGCTGCCGCTTTTTCTAACATTTCTCTTATACCTGCCCCAATTTTTCGCAAATCAGTATAATAGCCTCTCACCGAGTAACTTCCGCCTACACTTTGGTCACCATATTTGGTGGCTGTATTTGCTAATTTGATATTGATTTGGTCTAAGGACGAGAAGTTCATCTCCTCTGCAATAATGGTAGGCAAAGACTGGTAAACGCCTTGCCCGATTTCTTGCTTGTGTGCCATGATGGTAATTTTGCCCTCTGCATCAAGCAGTACAAGCGGGTGCGGATTAAATTCCGTAGGTTTAAATTTCATGAGTTCTCCACCCAAAGACTGAAAACCAATCGCTAAGAGTACGGAACTTGCGCCTGCGGTTTTCAAGAAAAATCTACGAGAAATAGCACCTGAGTTACTGCCTCGGTACTGCTCGTTTTGATATTTATCTTTATGATTTGTTTCCATAGTTCATTATTGAATCATTTTTTAGTTTTCTTATCACCAACTAATATCTTTAAGGTTTAGGGTACTTCTTGCTGGCACTATCTAAAATTAGTACCCAATCGTTACCCTCCCCCGAAGAGGGAGGAGTAAAAGTCTGCAAACCTGCATTGGTAAACTCACCAATTTTGCTTGATGTTCCCTTTCGTGGGTCGTACCACCAAGCCACTATATTCTTATCTGCAATTTTTTTCATAACTACGGTAATAGACTGACCAACTGACAGATAGGCAAGAGCAAAGGAATTATCAGAGGCTACTGCCGCTCTGATGTGTGTGCTATCATTTTTATTCAAGCCATACACCAAAGATTGGTCTGGGATTATCTTAGAAAGAGGTCTTACTTCCACGAGTTTTCTGACGTGTTGCATATCATTTGCTCCTGGACGGTCTAAGGCTTCTCTCCAATCCGTTAAGCAAGCTATGATAGGTTTACTTCCTTTTTTAAACATTTGCCAAACGGCATTATTGCCATAGGTATAGCCACACGCTCCTGACAAAAAATCCCAATAGGCGTGAACTCTTACATCGTGAGCGGTGAAGAAACCTCTTTTGAAATAACTCCTGTCTTTGACTATACCGTTCTCGTCTAAGGCATCTTTCCAATCCCAATCTGCCCAAAACCTTACGGCAAGGTCTTCATAAGCAGGCTCGCCATCTACAAAAGGCTTAGTAGGGCGTAGTAGGTAGTCATTGGTAGCATACTGATAGACTTTGTTATATCGAAAAGCATGACCGCTCTGGTACATATTAAAATCCAACCAATCTTCGTTGTGCAAAGCGTAAGAAGAACTTGCCTCGCCTCTTGGATGAAAACTAATGAGGTGCTTGCCTTTATCGCCTTTCCGCAAGCCCAATGCCATGGCTCGCCAAATTTCTAAGACCTCGAGGCTGTCCACATTTCTATCTCCACCCAATATCCATACTATTGGTTTATGCTCATATCTTTTGCCTAAAAACTCTCCAAAAACTGCAGCATTTTTTCTATTAAACACTACAGGACCTGCCCCAGGAAACAGCGAATACAGTTTATCCCCCCAAGTAGGCAACATTCCTATTACCAAGCCCAATTCTTCTGCTTTATTTACGATAAAATCTACATGTTCAAAGTATTTTTCATTGGGTTTTTCTGGAGAAAAATCGTGTAAAGGAATCTCTCCATAAGGATTAGGAACTCTCAACCCATCAAGTTCTGCCAACACTACTGCCTGAATCACTGTAAATCCTTGTTTGGCTCTTGTCGTCAGGTATTCGGTAGCCTCCTCTCGGTTTAGCCTGTGAAACAACTCCCATGCGGTATCCCCTAACCATACAAACGGCTTTCCTTTATCAGTAATGATAAACCGCTTGTTATCAGATACTTTTAATTTTATAGCTTGAGCTTGGGCATGTGGCGAAAGCGGTAGTACAGCCAAGGCAAAAAATAAGCAAAGTTGTTTCATTTTCATTTTTCTATTTAATAGTTACTTGTTTCCGCTATCACCATTCATTTTACTTTTCTGATAAGCGGGATTGTTTTTCATCATTTCTGCGGCTTTTTTAATCGCCTTGCGAACACGTCCATACGTACCACATCGGCAGAGATTTCCTGCCATAGCTGTATCTATGTCCTCGTCAGTAGGGTTCTGATTTTTTTCCAACAAAGCAATAGCAGACATGATTTGTCCTGACTGACAGTAGCCACATTGCGGGACTTGCTCCTCAATCCATGCTTTCTGAACAGGGTGAGAGTTGTCCATCGCAATTCCCTCAATCGTAGTAATCTTTTGCTTTTGGACTGCCACCACAGGAAAAGTACAAGACCTAATAGGCTTGCCGTCCAGATGTACCGTACATGCTCCACACTGCGACATGCCACAGCCAAACTTTGTTCCTGTAAGGTTAGCAAAATCCCTAATGACCCAAAGTAGTGGCATTTGTGGCTCTACATCAACAGTATGCTCTTTCTCGTTGATAATGAGTTTGATTTCAGCCATAAAATTCAGTTTTTTTATTTATAAAAAATTGATAAGGAGAAATTTAGGTTGATAGTGTAAAAGTTACTCAACAATTAGGAGTGCTTAGAAACCTTACAAATCTAACATTTTTTTCTAACTCCTGTATTAATTCTGTATTAATTCACCAATTTAAAGTGGTTTTATTATGAAAAAAATACCATAATATTTGAAATTGTTGCGCTAAGACTATAATTTTTGAGTACACTCCCAAATGCTATATTTATTTATTGAAAAAATCAATTATAAATTTCATTATTTCAAAACAAAGTACTTATATTTGTGAGTTATTTTTGAAGCAAATTTTTAACTTTGAAACTTTAAAACAGCATTAGACTTTATTAAACTTTAAAATAGATAATAGAAATGGCAGTAGTAGATGATAAATCTGAAAAATTAAAAATGCTTGAGCTAACGCTTGCTAAGTTAGACAAGACTTATGGCAAGGGAACGGTAATGAAACTAAATGGGGATAAGGTAGAGGAAGTACCCTGTATTTCAACAGGCTCACTGGGTTTAGATATTGCTTTGGGAGTGGGGGGACTGCCTCGCGGTCGTATTGTGGAGATTTACGGACCCGAAGCCTCTGGAAAAACAACCTTGACCTTACACTGTATTGCTGAGGCTCAAAAGGCAGGTGGATTGGCAGCTTTCATAGATGCCGAACATGCTTTTGACAAAGTATATGCAGAGAAGTTAGGCGTGGACTTGGATAATCTTTTTGTTTCTCAGCCAGACAACGGGGAGCAGGCGTTGGAGATTGCTGAGCATCTGATTCGTTCTGGAGCCATAGATATTTTGGTCATAGATTCTGTAGCCGCTCTTGTGCCCAAAGCAGAAATAGAAGGCGAAATGGGGGATAGTAAAATGGGCTTGCAAGCACGCTTGATGTCGCAAGCATTAAGAAAACTTACAGGGACTATTAGCAAAACCAACTGCTGCTGTATATTTATCAATCAGTTACGCGATAAGATTGGGGTAATGTTTGGCAGTCCAGAAACTACTACGGGGGGAAATGCTTTGAAGTATTATTCCTCTGTACGCTTGGACATTCGTAGGATTAGCGCTATTAAAGAAGGAGCCGAGAACGTGATAGGTAGCAGAACGAGGGTAAAAGTACAAAAAAATAAGGTAGCGCCTCCCTTTAAGCAAGCAGAATTTGATATTATCTATGGAGAAGGGATTTCCAAAGTGGGCGAGATTATTGACTTAGCCAGCGAAATGGAAATCATCAAAAAATCTGGCTCATGGTTTTCTTATAAATCAAACAAACTTGGGCAGGGTAGAGATGCTGTAAAAGCGATTCTCTTGGATAATCCAGAACTTATGGAAGAATTAGAGGCAAAAGTAAGGGCAAAAGCAAAAGGAGAAGAAGTCGAAATTGATAATGGTTAAAGATAAGTGTCTTTGAAGATGAATAATATATTTAAACATTGGTGGAAAGTTTTAGCCGTGGGTTTGCTTTTCTATACTATCATTGGTGGCTTGCTTTTCGAAGCACCTCGCTTAGCTATCTTAAATGAAACCATAAGAAATTTGCATTTTCACGTGCCTATGTGGTTTGGTATGCAAATTTTGCTTACCATATCTGTTATTTTTTCTATTCGCTATTTGAGGAAACCCTCCTTCAAGAATGACACTTGGGCGGTAGAGTCTGCAAATATGGCAATCGTATTTGGCATATTGGGCATATTGACTGGTATGGAGTGGGCAAAATTTACTTGGGGAAGTCCTTGGAGCGGCGACCCTAAGCAGAATGCGGCAGCTATTGCCTTACTTATCTACTTTGCATACTTGCTCTTGCGAAATTCTTTTGAGGACAGGCAACAAAAAGGACGCATCAGTGCGATTTACAACATCTTTGCTTTTGCGACTTACATACCTTTGATATATATTTTGCCAAGGCTAACCGACTCATTACACCCCGGCAATGGAGGCAATCCGGGCTTTAATGCGTATGATTTAGATTCAAGGCTACGTTTAGTTTTCTATCCTGCCGTCATAGGTTGGACGTTGTTGGGTGTGTGGATTACTACTTTGCGAATAAGGCTGAGAATGGTAGAGGAAAGCGTATCAGAGAAAGCAGATAAACCCACTGTATTGGAAAGCTTGTAATCTGTCATCATCGCTTACTTGCTAATAATCCTCTGCTATCCTGCCCAATTTTCCCTGTCCAAACTGCGGTATTGGATAGCCTCTGCTAAGTGTTCTATTTTGATGTCCTCGCTACCTGCAAGGTCTGCGATGGTACGGGCTACTTTCAAAATGCGGTCATAAGCGCGAGCGGAAAGCCCTAATTTTTCCATTGCGGTTTTGAGCAAAGTTTTTCCTGCGGGGCTGATTTGGCATATATCTTTCACCATTTGAGAGGGCATCATAGCATTAGAATAGATACCTTTGTGATTTTTAAAACGCTCTGTTTGTATTTCTCTTGCTTTGATAACGCGTTTTCTAATCTGTTCGCTACTCTCCGAAGGTCTGTTTGAGGTCATCTGGTCGAAGGAAACGGGGGTAACTTCTATGTGTAGGTCTATCCTATCCAGAAGAGGTCCTGAAATCTTATTGAGGTAGCGTTGAACAGCGCCGGGAGGGCAAACACATTCTTTTTCAGGGTGGTTGTAATAGCCACAAGGGCAAGGATTCATGCTGGCAATGAGCATAAAGCTGGCAGGAAACTCTACGGAAATCTTTGCTCTGGAAATAGTTACTTTTCTCTCCTCCAAAGGTTGCCGCATCACCTCCAACACTGTACGCTTAAATTCTGGAAGTTCATCTAAAAAAAGCACGCCGTTGTGTGCCAAAGAAATTTCTCCCGGCTGAGGATTCCCTCCTCCACCTACAAGTGCTACATCGCTGATAGTATGGTGTGGGGCGCGAAACGGTCGCTGAGCAATCAATCCCGTAGCTTTGCCTAACTTACCCGCAACAGAATGAATCTTTGTTGTTTCTAAGGCTTCATATAATGTCAGCGGAGGTAGAATAGAAGGCAATCGTTTGGCAAGCATGGTTTTTCCTGCTCCCGGAGGTCCTATCATAATAACGTTGTGTCCCCCTGCAGCGGCTATTTCCAATGCGCGTTTGATATTTTCCTGCCCTTGCACATTGGAAAAATCCGCAGAATATTCATTTTGCGTAGTAAAAAAGATTTCTCTGGTGTCTGCCACCAAAGGAGTTATTTTTAGGTTTCCTTCGAGAAAATCTATAGCTTCTTGGATATTACTTACTCCTATAATATCTAAATTATTGACAATTGCTCCCTCGTTGGCGTTGTCTTTGGGCAAAATAAAACCCTTAAAGCCACGCTTTCTTGCTTCAATCGCAATAGGCAGTACGCCTTTGATAGGTCTGAGTTCACCATCTAAGGACAATTCTCCCATGATGATATATTTATCTAATTCCTCTGAAACAATCTGCTCGGAGGCTTTCAAAATTCCTAAGGCAATGGGTAGGTCATAAGCCGAACCCTCTTTGCGAATATCCGCAGGGGCAAGATTTACCAAAGTCTTTTGGCGTGGCATTTTATAGCCGTAGTGTTTTAAAGAGGATTCTATGCGCTGTTCACTTTCTCTGACGGCACTATCAGCCAAGCCCACCATGAACACCTTTGTTCCTTGCATAACATTGACCTCTATAGTAATAATAGAAGCATCAACGCCGTAAGTAGAAGCTCCATAAGTTTTGGAAACCATAAGAATAAAAATAGCTTGATTAAAATACGATTCCAGAAGCGAAAATACAAATTTTTGTTTAAATCAATCGCTACGCTATGGTTGAGTATTATTTTGAGATTTTTTGTATAACTTGCTTTCTGTAATTGCGCCACCTATGAATAATATCTCAAAATCAGTAAATTAAGAAAAACTTTTCAAATCTAAGAAACCTTTGGGCAATTCTTTAACAAAATTAATTGTTTTCCAACAAAATAAAACTTTGAATAAACTAACAATCGCATGATGCCTTATAAAAATTTTGAAACTAACGCCATCCGAACCCAAGTAGAGCAGACAGAGTTCAGAGAACACTCCGTTCCGCTTTACCTTACTTCAAGTTTTACTTTCGAGTCTGCCGAGCAGGGAAGGGCTTTATTTGCAGATGAAATCACAGGAAATATCTATACACGTTTTTCCAATCCTAATAATTCTGAGTTCATAGAAAAATTATGCCTTTTAGAAGGAACAGAAGACGGAATTGCGACTGCTTCGGGCATGGCAGCGATTTTTGTAAGCATGGCGGCACTGCTCCAAGCAGGCGACCACCTGATTGCTTCTCGCTCCGTTTTTGGCTCTACTCATCAGATTCTGACTATGATATTACCGAAGTGGGGTATTTCGCATACTTACGTGGACATTACCGAGCCTGACAAGTGGGAAGAGGCGATACAGCCCAATACTAAAATGATTTTTTTAGAAACTCCTTCTAATCCCGCTTTGGACATCATAGACTTGGAATGGTTAGGTAAACTATCAAAAAAGCATAATCTCATTTTGAATGTGGACAACTGCTTTGCCACTCCCTATTTACAAAACCCAGCTAAGTATGGAGCGGACATTGTAACCCACTCGGCTACTAAATTTATAGATGGACAAGGACGAACCATTGGGGGAGCTATTTTAGGAAACAAAGACCTCATCAAACAAATTCGCTTTTTCGCAAGGCACACAGGACCTGCCATGTCGCCTTTCAACGCATGGGTACTTTCTAAAAGTTTAGAAACATTGGCTGTTCGCATGGAAAGACATTGCCAAAATGCCTTAGTTTTAGCTAATTACTTAGAAACTCTGCCTCAAATTAGCAAGGTAAAATACCCTTTTTTGCCTTCGCACCCGCAACATGAATTGGCTAAAAAGCAAATGCGTTTGGGCGGGGGAGTGGTAACTTTTGAACTCAAAGGAGGATTGGAGCAGGGTAAAAAGTTTTTAGATGCTTTGAAAATGTGTTCTTTAACGGCTAATTTAGGAGATGTGAGAACCACAGCCACTCACCCCGCTTCTATGACGCACTCTAAACTCAAAGAAGAAGAAAGGCGAGCAGTGGGCATTACTGCGGGTTTGGTCAGAATCTCTGTGGGTTTAGAAAATATCCAAGATATTATCGCAGATATTACCCAAGCCGTCGAACATTCTTCTTAGAGAAAACACAACCTTTTCGCTCAATTCATAGTTTATAACATATAGCTCTTTAGCGAATCAAATAGCATATAATAAACTACGCATGCAATACTTAAAAATTATTTAATCCGTAAAATCAGTATGCTAATCAGAAAACGTACAATTTATAGAAAAAAACTAATACAAAATTAACAACTTAATCAATACAAATGGACATCAAAGATATAAAGGCAAGTTACATAGACTACGTTTTGCAAAACAACAAAAGACCTGAATCTATTTATTTGTTTATGAAAAACATAGGAGGCGAGGAGAAAGCCTTTTATGAGCATTACACTACTTTCTATGACTTAGAAGCTGCTATCTGGTCGGATATTTTCAAAGAAACCATAGAAAAAATCCAGCAAGAGCAGGTATATGAAGGCTATACAGTGAGAGAGAAGGTCTTATCTTTTTATTTTACTTTGATAGAAAACCTAAAAGCAGTGCGTTCTTTTGCCACTTTTAGCTTTAAAAATCAAAAAGATTTCCCTCTGGACGGTGGAGTACTGAAAGAAAGCAAGCAAGTTTTCCATGACTTTATTTCCCAACTTATTACCGAAGGCGTTTATACAGGAGAAATTGCAGACCGCACTTTCCTGACAGAGCGATATGCAGGGGCTATATGGTGGGAAACAGTTTTTATCATTCGCTTTTGGATACATGACAACAGCAAAAATTTTGAACGCACCGATGCCGCTATTGAGAAATCGGTCAATTTAGCCTTTGACTTCTTAGGTAAAAACATTGCAGATGCTACTTTCGACTTTGTAAAATTTCTTTTTAGCAGAAATTAAAATAGTTGAATAATTAAAATAGCTGAGTTTTGTATTTCAAAATATAAATAACTATTCAACAGCTAACTATCTAACAACCAACTACCTAACTATCCAAAAACTATCAAAAAATCATGGCTGACAAAACTAAAGAACCCAATTTAAAATCTCAATCCAGCATTCCTACTTCTAAAGTAGAGCGGGCAACAAAGTTTGTGAGAACAGGAGTAAAAGTAGGGACAAACTACGTAAAGCATTATGCCCAAAAAGTAGTAAATCCTAACCTGAGCAAAGAAGATTTAGACAAGGCAAATGCAGAGGATATCTACGGCGCGCTTAGTGAACTCAAAGGCAGCGCACTCAAAGTCGCCCAAATGATGAGCATGGACAAAAACTTGCTTCCACAAGCCTACACTGATAAGTTTACTATGGCACAGTATTCTGCCCCTCCTCTTTCCTATCCTTTGATAGTCAAGACTTTCCAAACTTATTTTGGCAAATCTCCTACCGAAATTTTTGATACTTTTACCAAAGAAGCTGTCAATGCCGCCTCTATCGGTCAGGTACATAAAGCAAGCAAGGGGAATAAACAATTTGCAGTAAAGGTACAATATCCTGGGGTAGCAGAGAGTATCACCTCCGACTTGAAAATGGTCAAACCCTTTGCCAAGCAAATACTTGGCTTGCAAGAAAAAGACTTGCAAATGTATATGGGAGAAGTAGAGCAGATGCTTATTGCTGAGACAGATTATGAGTTGGAGCTAAAAAGAGGAGTAGAAATTTCGCAAGCCTGTGCCCATATTCCTCATATTGATTTTCCCCAATATTACCCTGAATATTCCTGTAAGCGTATTTTAACTATGGATTGGCTAACGGGATTGCACCTCAACGAATTTTTAGCGACCAATCCTTCGCAAGAGATTCGCAATAAAATTGGGCAGTCCTTGTGGGATTTTTATGACTACCAAATGCACGAATTGCTTTCGGTTCATGCCGACCCTCACCCTGGTAATTTCTTGATGCGCTCAGACGGGACAATGGGTATTATAGATTTTGGGTGCGTCAAAGTTATCCCTTTGGAATATTATCGTGTTCATTTTAAGGTTATTAACCCTAAAATTGTTGATGATGATAAGATGATGTTAGATGCTTTTTATGAGTTAGGCTTTATCTACGAAGATGATACAGCCAGAGAGAAAGAACTTTTTACTAATATTTTCAAAGACATGATTCGCCTCACAGTCAGTCCTTTCCGCCAAGAAACATTTGACTTTGGCAATGATGAGTATTTTAAGATGTTGTATGACTTTGGCGAAAAATTGGCAAAAACTCCCGAACTTAAAAACTCTACTAAGCCAAGAGGCTCCAAAGAAGCGCTTTATTTGAATCGCACTTATTTTGGTTTGTACTCCATGCTTCACCAACTCAAAGCCAATATCAGCACGCATACAAGTTGGAAAGCAAGATAAATTTTAGTATTATGTTGCATTTGAAATTACCTACAGACCCGCGATGGGCTGATGTAGCAGAAAAAAATATTGCAGAAATTCTCATAGACCATGCCTACTGCGAGCAGAAAGCGGCGACTACTTGTATTTCCTTAATCGTAGAATTTCCCGAGAAAGAAGGATTAGCAGAATCGCTCGCGCCTATAGTAGCAGAGGAATGGGAACATTTTGAGAAAGTATTGGCAGAGATGAAACGGAGAGGTATCAAATTAGGCAAGGCACGCAAAGACGAATACGTAAACCAACTTATGGCACATATTACCAAAGGCAACTCTTCTGAGGTAAGGCTATTAGATAAATTGTTAGTTTGTGCTTTGATAGAGGCACGAAGTTGTGAGCGTTTTAAAATGCTATGGCAAAACCACTCAGACCCCGATTTAAGGCAGTTTTACTACGAATTTATGGTTTCTGAGGCAGGGCATTACACTACCTTTATGGATTTAGCACGCCAATACCTCCCCAAAGAAAAAGTAGCCCAACGCTGGCAAGAGTTTTTAAAAATAGAAGCAGAAATTATAGCCAGTCTTGATTTAAGAGAAGATAGAATACACTGATTTTTAGAAACTCGTATTATTTTTGCAATACTTTTTTCTCGTACTGTAACTGTTTTTTGTAATGAAACTTATTGACTTTAAGATAAACTTTCTCCTGAACGAAGAGAAATGCCAAGTAATTTTTTTTGATAAAAATGGGTATTTGATAGACTCTTGCGATACTCTTATTCCTCTTAGCCATTACAAAGGGAAACAAAGTATCGTTCCCCTGCCTATCATAGATAATATTTATGAAATCCTTAAAGATGCCCCAGACAATGAGCAACTTATTTTCCCAAGAGTAGAGATTAATTTTCTTGATAATACCCCTAAAATTTTAGATTTAATCCTGACCAAAAGGCGACACGATGCAGACGCGTACTACATCTGCGTAATGCGAGATGAGGTAATGCGTTATGAACAGTTACGCGAAATAGTTACAGAGCAACGTGCTGCAAAAATGGAGAAAGAGCTATTGGAAATAAAACATGAAAAAATAGCCTTAGAAAATGAGCTTATCTTGATGAAAAATCAAGAATTAGAGAGAGCCAGAGCCATGAAAAATGACTTTTTTGCCAAAGCTAGCCATGAACTTCGCACTCCCGTTAATGGTATTTTAGGTTTAGCTGAAATTTTAGAAGAATCTGCCTCAGCAAATCAACAAGAGTATGTGAAAGCCCTTATGCAAGTAGCCACGCAGCTAAAAACCATTGTCAATGACTTATTAGACCTTTCTAAATTAGAAGAAAAGAAAATTACTTTTGAGAGCGTTCCCTTCAATTTAGCAGAGATATTTCATAACACGGCTTTGGCTTTCAAGCCTTTAGCTAATAAAAAAGAGATTAGACTTCTCTTTGTTATTGATGAGAAGATTCCAAGTTATTTATCAGGCGATATTACTCGTATTTCCCAAATTATTTATAATCTGGTGAGTAACGCAATCAAATTCACTGAAAAGGGAGAGGTAAGAGTAAGTGCAAGTTTAGAAGAAATCACTATGCAAGGCAGATTTCGTATTAAGTTTGTAGTGCAGGATACAGGAGTAGGCATTGCTTCTGACAAATTGGCTTATGTTTTTGAACCTTATACCCAAGAAAGTAATGAAACTTATAGGCTTTATGGAGGAACAGGTCTGGGTTTGGCGATTGTCAAGCAGTTAGTAGAAGCTATGGGAGGGCAGATTTGGGTTGAGAGCAAAGTAAATGAGGGAACTTCTTTTTCTTTTGAACTCATGTTTGACCAAAGTAAACCTATTCATACAGCACAAGACAAGTCAATAAGGTATCAGTATGCGAATCGGCATGCGTTGGTGGCAGATGATAATGAAATTAACCTCTTGGTTGCTACAAAAAAGATGCAAAGCATTGGATTCAAGGTGGATACAGCTAAAAATGGAAAAGAAGTTTTACAGAAGTTGGCAAATAAGCACTACGATTTGTTATGTCTGGATATGAATATGCCTATACTTAACGGCAGTGAAACCATTAAAATAATTAGAAGTAGTACAGGTAGTTCTTTTCAAAAAATTCCCATTTTTCTAATGACAGCTTATTCCTATACAGATATAGCTGACAAAATTAGAGATATTGAGATAACTGATTTTCTGACCAAACCCTTTGAAACCTCTGATTTGCTGAGAAAGCTACAAAAACATCTCCTACTAAAGCAAGGTACTGATTATGAACTAAGTCTAAACCTAAACCAGATACAAGAATTTAGCCAAGGAGATGTGGCTTTTGAAAAAGAACTGATGGGAAAAATCATCGGTGTATTGGATGAGCTCAAAAAAGAGTATCAACGTATTATTAGTAATAAGGAACAGATAAATAGTAAAGCTATTGACAACCTTATTCATAAGTATAACACAGTTTTTGCCATAATTAATGAAAATACCCTCAAAGAGGAAATTAGTAATACACTAAGTGTTTATCAAGATGTGGAAGATAAAGAAAAAAAACTACAACATCTGCAAAGAAGAATATTTCAACTTTGTGATGAGATAAGCGAACAGGCACGGCAAAGGATTTAAAGAAATAGGATTTATTAGGAAAATAATGCAAAGGTAGATGGTGAAAATAAGGAAAAGATTATTGATTATTTGCTTGCTTTTTATCTCTTTTTATGCGGTCTTGCTTGCTATCAAGCCTTTTGCTCCTCGGCAAGTAGTAAGTTATGCCCACCCCTTTTCTAATTACTTGCCTCAGCAGGCATCTTTGAGAGAAGAGTCAAATAATGAAGCACAGTATTTTTTCAGAAAAGAAATAGAACGCCAAGCTCGTAAATTCCCCGATGTGTATTTTTTAGAACAACCCATCCCTAAACAAAAAAAATTAAAGCAAATAGCTCTTACTTTTGATGACAGCCCAGATGACTGGTACTGTCCGCAGGTATTGAGTATTTTAGACAGATACAAAGTAAAAGCTACTTTTTTTTTGATAGCTAACCGCTTGAAAACCTATCTGTACAACGCAGAAGCTATCAAAAACGCAGGACATCTTATAGGGAATCATTCTTTTGCTCATCAAAAAATGACTGAGATGACTACCGAACAAGCATTGGCAGACCTTCATCGGGCAGAGCAAGAGTTTTTAAAATACCTTGATGTGCAGCCACTACTTTTTCGCCCTCCTTACGGTGCAATGACCGATGAGCAAATCATAGAGTTGGGTATTAGAAACTATAAAATCATTATCTGGTCAGTAGATACTTACGATTGGGATGTACATAGAAACAGCCCTGAGGCAATCTTGGCAAGAGTAGAAAAATACGCTCATAATGGAGGAATCATTTTATTACACAGTTCAGGGAAAGACAGAGAAAATACGATTAAAGCACTCCCTTCTTTAATCGTATTTTTGCAAAAAGAAGGTTATGAATTAGTTACTTTAGATAAGTTGCTTGCAGTAAAGGCTTTTTAAAAAAATTATCTAAAGTACCAGCTATTTCTTCGGCTTAATTTCAAATCTCGCAGCAAGGCAGATTTGACATTTATATCAACTGTATAACCCGCTCTGGGACCGAAGGGAATCCACGTAGCCGTCATTGCCCAGCAGTGTAAGTCGCGAGAAATATTAAACTGTGTGAAACTTAGTGCCTGCGCAACAAAGTCATAGCCTGAGTTGAAGCCAACTTTCCACTTTTTAGTAATGCTCACATCTCCGTTAAAATTTAGCGTTTGTACAATATTAGACTTTTCAAAACCTTGCTTGATATAACTAAAGTTATAGCTAATATTGAGCGTCCACGGTACATCAAACTCTACATAGAGATTGCGGTTAGCATTAATAAAAGCTAACTCTTCCTCTGTGTAGCGGTCGTCTTTGTATTCTTTTTTAGCAGAGGGGGGCTTAAAATTAGTGGATATAGCGACGTTAGCATTAGTCAAGTTGCCAATGCCATTGCCAGTCTGCCAAGCATATTTGTCTATTTTCCTTTGTACGATGTTTCCTGTGGTAGGATTAATGCTCTGCAATTCAAAAGTATAAGGGTCAAGTGTAGCAGAAAAGTTAATGTCAAATTTTTTAAATAGCCTTGTGCGCGCATTCAGAGAAATAGGAGCGAGTTTGAAGGAATCTGCTATCATATTATAACTGGTAGTAAAGCCAAAGTTATCCAAAAGCATAATTTTTTCCGCTGGTTTTTTTGAAGCAGTATCATCTTCTGACTTTCTAAGTTTAGCTTCCAAAGTATTTGTCAGATTAAAACTAATCGTTCCTGCTTCGCCTCTACGAGGTGTACTATAGATACCATTGAATCGGGGAATAGGGGCGACTACTTCTTTAGTTACCTCCCCTGTGTTGGTAAGTTGTCTTGTTTGGATAGGCACTTGTTGGTAAAAACCAAAAACGGGGGCGCTGAAGTCAGGGGTATAAGATAAAGACAATGAAGGGTTTATTACATGTCTAATCGCCTCTATTTTCTTAGATTTTGGGTAATAAAAAGCGTATAATCGTGTTTGCATACTTAGCCCTCCGTTGTAATCATTGAATCGGGAAAACCCTCTGAGAGTGTCTATTCTTACGGAATCTAATTTGGTAGGTGTAAAGCTATATTTTTCAGGATACCAAACTTCCTTATAAGAGGCATTGATATTCATAGTAATATATTTTAATACAGTTACAGAGGTACTCAAAGGAATCGTATGCTCCATACCCATTCTGGTATTTTGGAAAATACGTGATAGGTTTTGAAAGTTAAAAGCAACTGTGTCTGCTCTGGTTGCTACATTTTCAAACTTTGCCCCTCCTGCGCTGGGGAAGCCACCACTTCCTTGAAATAAATTGGTAACAGTAGCCCTCCCAGTCATCGTATAGCTAAAAGAAAGTTCGGACAACAAAGTTTTCTTTCCTGTCTTACTTTTAAAAGGTTGCTGTCTTTGCATAGTTAAGTTCACATCAGGAGCGATATCCACTATTTTAGTAATGATATTTTGTGTATGTCGTAAACTTGCACTAAAAGTAAAAGGAAGGGAGGGAAAATTGTATGTATAGTTTACAGAAGAGTTGAAAGAAGACTGGAGAAAGTTATTAGGTTGGAAGGAATTATTGCGGTTAAAACTATTTGTTCCTGCATTTACATTAGCACTAAATCTGCCGTTTCCCTTGCTTTGTGGAGTATGACTCCAAGTAACATTGAAATCATTAACAATATTTGATTCCAAACTGCCCGGTATTTCATTCACCCTGCGATTATAACGAAAAGAAAAATTACCATTAAAAGCATATTTTTTCAGATAATTAGATTGCATAGTTGCGCCCCAGCCGCCGCGAGAGTGAATTTCTCCTAAGATTTGCATATCTACATAATCGCTAATAGCAAAGTAAAAACCGCCTTGGCTAAGGAAGAATCCTCTTTCTCTTGTTTCTCCGTACTGAGGCATTACAAAACCAGAAGCACGTTTTTTAGGCTGAGGAAACATGCCAAATGGGAAACCCAAAGGCAGAGGAATATCCATGAGTTCCAAATTAAACATACTTGCCACTACCAATTTTCCGGGAATAACCTTGATTTTCTTAGCACGAATCCCAAAATGTGGGTGTGGGAGGTCGCAAGTCGTGTAAATCCCGCGTCCCATAAAAAGGTTATCATATTGGTCTTTTTTTACACGTTCACCTACTATGAAGCCGTCGCCTTGCTTGGTAGTAATGCTATTGATAATACCTTTAAGAGTTTTGAAGTTATAGGTCATTTCTTTTGCCTTGTAATCCACTCCTTTATCTGTAAAGACAGGTAAGTCCACCTCTTCATTTTTCAGCGTATCTCTACGACCTGTGGCTTTGACTATGCTTGTTTTCCAGTCTATTTCTATTTTGTAGGCTTTCAAGGCGATTTCTCCGTAGGTTACTTTTGCATCTCCGTAGAGATAAACTTTTTGCTTAATGACATTGAAGCGAATAGAATCTTTGGCTGAGTAGATAATTGTTGTTTTAATATCTCTAACAGGAATAGAATCTTTTTTAATCAAAGTAGAATCTTTACTTACCTCGCCCGACGATGCTCTTTGGGCGAATAAACTGTAAGTATGACAAAAACAACTAACAATAAACAATATTTTTACTGAATATTTTAGCTTTCTAAAAATATTTGCTTTTTTTGTTAAAAAGTACATCAAAAATTAGGATAGGCATATTTTAAGATTACAATATTAGCACTATGCGATTTTGCATACAAAAAGGTGTGTAAGATTTAACATATATTATAGTTAAAATTTATAATTTTATGATGTATTTAGTCGTTTAATCCTGAAGAGCATACAAGTATTTTGAATTAGTTTTTGTTTTTTTATCCCTTTTTAACCCCTTTACTTCACATGAAAAAACAGCTATTTGCAACTTTACTAATAAGTTGCTTTATATTAGCCTCTTATACGCCTTTGTGCGTAAAACCTAACAAGGTTCACAAGATTGTGATTGATGCAGGACATGGCGGGAAGGACCCAGGCTGTTTTGGGAAAAAATTGCAAGAAAAAGATGTTTGTTTTGCCGTAGCGATGGAGGTAGGTGCATTAATAAAGACCTATCTCCCTGATGTACAAGTGATTTATACTCGCAATAAAGAAAATCAATTCGTTGAACTCCGAGAGCGAGCAAGATTAGCCAATAGAGAAAATGGTGATTTATTTATTTCAATCCATTGTAACGCCGCTTCTTCTGAAAACGTGTTTGGTACAGAAACTTACATCATGGGGCTAAGCGACATAGAAGAAGATGATGAGGTCGCCCTGCGCGAAAACTCTGCTATTCTTAGCGAAATCAACTATTTGGAAAAATATGACGGCTTTGACCCCAATTCTCCTATGACTCACATTATTTTGGCAAATTATCAAAATACCTTTCAAATGAATAGCCTCAGATTAGCCTCGTACATAGAAAATGAATTTGTAGAAACTGCCCAACGCCGAAGCAGAGGCGTAAAACAGAGTAGCTTTGTAGTGCTTTGGAAAACAGCCATGCCCAGTGTGCTGGTCGAGGTGGGTTTCCTTACCAATCAAGAAGAAGAAAATTATTTAGAAGGCAAACACGGGAAACAAAATATTGCTTATGGCATAGTCAAGGCTGTTGAAAAATACAAAAAGGCAGTAGAAAGTAAGAAATAAAAGTAAATGTTATTAACTTTGTAAAAAATACAGAAAAAGAACCCGGCAGTTCTATGATGGGACTCATTCTTTGCAAGCGGGTTTTTAGCCCTGTAAAATAATAGAATCTCTGAAAAAAGTTAGCAAACACATAATATTAACTTAATCATCTAAAAATCCGTGTCAAAAGAACTTAAAGTAGGTTTGCTCACAGTAATTAGCGGAGTAATCCTTTATTTTGGAGTAAATTTTCTAAAAGGATACGACTTCCTTTCTTCTACAGCTACTTATTTTGTAGTCTATGATAAAATTGATGGCTTAGTACCGTCAAATCCCGTACAAATCAACGGCATGAGTGTTGGGAAGGTAATTGCTACGGAAATCTTACAGAACCAAAGCAGTAAGATTTTAGTGGAGTTTGACTTAGACAAAAAAATAAAACTCAATAAAAACTCTGTGGCTATCCTTAAAGACAACGGACTTTTGGGTGGAAAGATGATAGAAATAGTAGTCAATCAGGGACAGGTAATTAACCAAGATGATACTGTAAAGGCTGATATAGAGCAAGGGCTAATGGGCATGGTTGCCTCTAAAGCCAATCCACTTATAAGTAGCTTAGATACTACCATTACCTCAGTAAATCAGCTACTCGCAGAGTACAAGGGACTGAGCAATAACATAAAAAATATTCTTAACAATTTAGAATCCAGTACAGGTAATGTAAATCGTCTAATAGTAGATAACCGTCAAAGAATCACCAATATTACGACCAACTTAGATAAACTTTCAGCCTCTTTGATTGAAACAGAAAAAAGTATCAAGCCCCTCCTAAGCAAGATGAATACCATTGCTGATTCTATCAATGCAATGAAACTTGCCAGTACAATGCAAGAAGCTCGCAAATCGGTGGAAAATCTCAATGAAATGCTTAACTCTATGAAGCAAGGAGAAACCTTTACCAAGCTAATAGGCAATGACTCGGTTTATGTAAATCTGAATAAAACCATTGCTGACTTAGATAAATTATTAGTAGATTTTCGCGAACACCCCAAAAGATACGTACATTTTTCTGTCTTTGGAAGAAAGGACAAAAGCGAGCCAAAGAAATAATCTCAAATAAATTTTTACGTACAAATTGGATTATCAAAAAAATATTTCTACCTTTGCGAACCAATTTTGAAAGTAGTTTTACGGGTGTAGCTCAACTGGTAGAGTGGCGGTCTCCAAAACCGTAGGTTGCGGGTTCGATCCCTGCCACCCGTGCAATTAAAATGTCAAGATAATGAACAAGATAATTCAGTTTGTTAAAGAGTGCAAAAATGAAATGGTAGAGCATGTAACTTGGACTAAATACAAAGAGTTACAATCTCACACTATCTTAGTATTAGTTGCTTCCCTAATATTTGCAGTGATTATTGCTCTTATTGATTTCAGTTTTGATAAAGGATTGAAGGCATTGTATGATTCCTTTTAATCCTCCTCTTTGCAGTTTAAATAAATAAAATTCATTGCTAACCATGAGTGATTTAAAATGGTATGTGCTGAGAGTAGTAAGTGGGCAAGAAAAGAAAGTAAAATCTTACCTTGAGAAAGAAGTTTCCATTCAAAAACTTGAGGAATATATTGCCCAAGTACTTACTCCTTCAGAAAAAGTATATCAAGTGCGTAAGATGAAAGATGGCAAAAGTAAGAAGGTGGCGGTAGAAAAAAACATTCTGCCCGGCTATGTCATGCTTAATGCTAACTTACGACATGGAGAGGTACTCCATACCATTTTAAGCGTTCCCGGTGTGTTAGGTTTTTTAGATTATGACAAAAATGTTCCTAATACTCTTCCTAAACCGATGCGAGAATCTGATGTGAGCAGAATTCTTGGCAAAGTAGAGGAAGCCGACGAACATGAAGTTAAGCACGATGTAACCTATCATGTAGGCGAGATAGTAAAAGTAATGAATGGACCGTTTAATGGATTCTCAGGCGTAGTCGAGGAGGTTTTTGACGAGAAAAAGAAATTAAAGGTGATGGTCAAAATCTTTGGTAGGAATGCCCCTGTTGAACTGAATTATATTGAAGTAGCAAAAGAATAATAGTTTACGTAAGAAGATATTAGAATAACAATGGCAAAAGAAATTACAGGTTACGTAAAGTTACAAGTGAAAGGCGGTGCGGCAAATCCCGCTCCCCCTATCGGACCTGCCCTTGGCAGTAAAGGTCTAAATATTATGGAGTTTTGTAAGCAGTTTAATGCACGTACACAGGACAAGGCTGGTCAAGTATTACCAGTGGTTATAACTGTTTATTCCGATAAGTCTTTTGACTTTGTAATAAAAACTCCTCCTACTCCTGTATTGATTTTGGAAACAGTAAAGGCTAAATCTGGCTCTGCTTCTCCTAATCGTACTAAAGTAGGTTCTCTTACTTGGGAACAAGTAAAGAAAATTGCAGAAACTAAAATGCCCGACTTGAATTGTTTTACCATAGAGTCAGCCATGAAGATGGTAGCAGGTACAGCACGAAGCATGGGCGTAACTGTTACAGGAAAAGCACCTTGGGAAAACTAAATGTAAAAAAAAATTTGCTTTTGATAGTGAATCAAATTTGGGATTGTTACTACCAAATATGCGAACGCTTCCATTCGCACTGATTCTTTGAGAAAGTAATTTAAAGCGAGTAACATGGGAAAATTAACTAAAAAACAAAAAGAAGTACTTGGAAAGTACAACCCACAACAAGAATACTCGTTGGACGAAGCGGTATCTTTGGTCAAAGAACTAAACTACGCTAAGTTTGATGCCTCTGTGGATATAGATGTACGCCTTGGAGTCGACCCACGAAAGTCTGACCAAATGGTGAGAGGCGTAGTCGCTTTGCCACACGGCACAGGCAAACAGGTAAGGGTATTAGTACTTTGTAGCCCTGATAAAGAGGCTGAAGCCAAAGAAGCTGGTGCTGATTATGTGGGTTTAGATGACTATATAGACAAAATTGCTGCTGGCTGGACAGATATTGATGTCATTATTACGATGCCAACAGTAATGGCAAAGGTCGGTAAACTGGGGCGCGTGTTAGGTCCGAGAGGTTTGATGCCAAATCCTAAATCGGGTACGGTTACTATGGAAGTTGGGAAAGCGGTGAAAGAAGTAAAGCAGGGTAAAATCGACTTCAAAGTAGATAAAACAGGAATTATTCATACTCGTATAGGAAAAGTATCTTTCTCTCCTGAGATGATTAAGGACAATGCACGCGAATTGATTAATGTAATAGCAAAATTGAAGCCTGCGGCAGCAAAAGGTACTTATATTAAAAGCATTTTTATGTCAAGTACTATGAGCCCAGGTATTAAAATTGACAAAGCAAGCATACCAGGACTATAAACTAATTGAACTATGACGAAAGAAGAGAAAATTCAAATAGCTCAAGAGTTGAGTGAAAAATTGGCAACAGGACAAAATTTTTATATCACTGATGCCTCTGGTATGAACGTTGCTGAAACCAATGCTTTCCGTAGAATGTGCTTTGAGAAGAACGTAGAGTATATAGTGGTTAAAAATTCTTTGATTAAAAAGGCTTTAGCCCCACTTGGCGATTTCTCAGCATTTGACAAAGAAGTATTGAAAGGATTTTCAGGCATCATGATTTGCCCTGATTCGGCAAATACTCCTGCAAAGTTGTTAAAAGAGTTTAGAAGCAAGAACCCTCGTAAAGATAAAACATTGAAACCTTTATTGAAAGGGGCTTCTATCAGCAAAGATATTTTCATCGGCGAAGACCAATTAGAAGTCTTAGCAACCTTGAAATCTAAGGCAGACCTATTGGGTGAGTTAGTTGGCTTGTTGCAATCCCCTGCGAAAAATGTTATTGGTGCTTTGCAAAGTGGAGGAAATAAAATTGCTGGCATACTTAAAACACTTTCTGAAAAGGAAGGATAATTTTAACACTTTGATTCCCTGCGATTAAGCAGATAATTATTTTTATTATTTTATTTTAAATTTATTGTTGGACAAGATTAAATTTCAATAAAAATGGCAAACTTGACAGAACTTGCAGAACAATTGGTGAATTTGACTGTAAAAGAAGTAAATGAATTAGCAAAAATTTTGAAAGATAACTACGGCATTGAGCCTGCAGCAGCTGCTCCTGTAATGGTTGCTGGTGGTGCAGCCGCTGGTGGTGCGGCGGCGCCTGTGGCAGAAGAGAAAACTTCTTTTGATGTTATCTTAAAATCTGCTGGTGCTAACAAATTAGCAGTGGTGAAACTGGTCAAAGATTTGACAGGTTTAGGCTTAAAAGAAGCTAAAGACTTAGTAGATAGCGCACCAAAACCTGTGAAAGAAGGCGTGGACAAAACAGCTGCTGATGATTTGGTGAAAAAGTTACAAGAGGCAGGTGCAGAAGTAGAAGTGAAGTAGTATTTCGTTTTAGAATATAAAAAAAGAGGCTGTCGTACAGATAGCCTCTTTTTTTGGGTAGCCTTAGATATGTAATGTCGCATTGGGGGTGGAAACACTCTCAAACAGAGTTTTAAGCATTACTTACTTAGTACTACCCACTATCAAATCAATTTGTACAAATTCGTGTAAATTCGTGCAATGCGTGGCTAACAACTAACTTATTCGTATAAATTCGTGCAATGCGTGGCTAATGTACTCAAAACATACCAAAAACGCCTAACCAACCTTACCCATCGCAACAAATCCCTGTTGTTATTTTCTCTGTCCCAGAGAAGTTTTTTAGACCTGCATCAACTTGATTATCTGAATAATAAACCTTCGTTTGCTCTTATTGAAAATCTTATCAAGGGCATTAGCAGAACCTTGCTCTGCCCGCAAGTCGATAGCAGAGATAAGTTTGCTAACCAAGTCAGTCCTATTTTAAAAAATATACAACGTACCGACCGCTTTATTCAAGAAGAAAATGGTGCGAAAAACCTCTTTGTAGGCTATCCAATCGTAGAAGGAAAATTACTAAATGATACGCTCATTCGCTGTCCCTTGCTTTTTTTTCCTGTGGAGATTGTTTTAGAAAACAATTATTGGTATTTGAAATTGCGTGAAAATGAAAGTATGAGTTTCAATAAAACCTTCCTCTTAGCTTATAACTTTTTTAATAAAATTCAATTTAGCGAAGAGTTTTTAGACCAAGACTTTGAAGATGAGCAGTGGACAAAAGCCCGCAAAGATAGCCGAGTTTTCAGAACCGAACTTTATAAATATTTGGCATCTAATCATTTAGAAGTCAATTTTAATACTGAAAATTTTACAGATACCTTGCAGTATTTTACTAAGCAAAGCAAGAACGAATTTGACCTTTTTCACCAAACAGGCAAGTTAAAACTACAACCCCAAGCTGTGCTGGGCATTTTCCCCCAAGCAGATTCTTATCTTTCTCCTGATTATGACTGGTTATTACGCCAGGAGATAGCTTTAGAGGCTTTCCTCCCCCCCCCTGCTTTGCTATGGAGAGGATTAAGGCAGGACGAGCAGGTTTACCCTTATCCCTTAGATGCTTCCCAAGAAAAAGCCTTGCAAGCTATCAAAAATAGACAATCCCTTGTAGTCCAAGGTCCGCCGGGTACAGGCAAGTCGCAGTTAATCTGTAACTTAGTAGCAGACAGTATTGCCAGCGGAAAAACTGTCTTGGTCGTATGCCAAAAGAAAGCCGCCTTGGACGTGGTTTACCAAAGATTAAGCGAAAAACAAATACAAAACTTTACTGCCTTAGTGCACGATTTCCAATATGATAGAAAAAAAATTTATGCGCAAATTCATGAGCAGATAGAAAAAGTACATGAAAAAGCAGAACAAAAAATCAGTTTAGAAGCACTACACTACGAAGAGAAGTTTATCCAACTCAATCGGCAAATAGAGCAGAATACCAGACAGTTAGAAGAGTTCAAATCTGCTCTTTTTGATACCTCTGAGTGTGGACTTTCTATCAAAGAATTGTATTTGACTTCTGATAAAAATTCTGCTCATATCATTTTACCATTTAACAAAACCTTCCCAACAGTTGCAGACCTTGGCGCGGGTTTCAGGTTTGATGAGCATCATCAAGATTTTCTTCAGAAATTAAACTTGTATGAACAATATGCAGAAAAATTAGAAAAACCTAATTATCAATGGCTTGAAAGGATTTCCTTTGCCAGCTTAGAGGGAAAAGATTTAGAAAAAATCAAAATAATAGTCAAAGAAGTGAGCAAACTCGCCCTTGATAGTGTTCTCTCTGACAAACCTGTACCCATAGCTACTTTCCCACTTTTATCACCAATACAAGCCGAAAACTTTTGTAAACAATGGAAAAACCTTTCCAAACTAATAGAGCAGTTGAAAAATCCAAATATTTTTAAGTTTTTCCAAGTCTGCTTGAAATATGATAAAAACAATTTGGCGTGGCTTAGTGAAATGGAAAAGAAAATGAGCTATGTACTAAGAAAAAGCACCATAGAAATATATTTAGATAATTCAGAACTAAGTTTTTACAAAAAAGAATTAGAAAAATACAAGCAAATACAAAACTCTTTTTTCAAAAAGCTGAAATATTCTTTTTCTAAGGAATATAAACTATTAAAGACCTTAGGGAAAAAGTATCAACTTGCGCTCAAAGGCAAAGAAACAGACAAATTATTACAAAAAATCAATAATCGTATTTATTTTGAGGAACTTAGAAATGAGTTAATTGTTGGAGAAAGCAAGACAGAGGGTTCTTTGGAAGAATTAGAAAGCAGAGTGTTGCTTAACGATTGGGTCTTAGACATACCTCAAAGTCTTAAAAAAGAAGATTTTAAGCGATGGTTTGCCAACTATAAAAAAGGAATCAAATGCTACGAACAAGCCAAGCAAATCTTACTAAGGCTAACTAATAATCAAAATCTTGTGCCTAAAGAAATGCACCGCTCTGCCTATTGGGATACCTCTTTTTTCATCAAAAGTTTACTGCTTTCTGAGTATCATATATTGAAAATAGAAATCAAAAAGTTTTCTGAAAATTGTTTTGCGCTCTTTGAAAAATACAATTTTTGGCAAAAATATTTGACTAAAAAACAAATCGATACTTTATGGGAAAAACCATATTTGGCAGAGGAATGGATAGAAGTTTTGCAAGAAGATTTCGACCAACTCTGTGAGTTTGACCAACTCAAAGCCTCTATGACAAAGCAACAGCTAAAAGTCATTAAGAAATTAGGAGTTTGCGTTTCCAACAGTAAAGACATATCAAAATTGTTGTCAGTGGTCAAGAACTCTCCTGCTAATCATTTGAATCTTTTTTCTTCTATTTTTAATAACAGTCTGCGCCTTGCATGGATAGAACATATTGAAAAACAGCACCCTATACTTAAATCTGTTTCTACTCCAAAATTTGAGCAAATAGAAAAGAACCTACAAAAAGCAATTGTAGAAAAAGAAAAAATCAGTCAAGAAATTTTATTAGTAAGAGCTTACGAATCTGCTTGTAAAGAGTTGGAATACAATCGCCTGAAGAATTTGACTTCTTTTAGAGAACTCAAACACCAAGTCAGTAAAAAACGCCACGTATGGACTTTACGGAAACTCATTGCTCATTTCAAAGAGGAAGTTTTTAAATTAGTTCCCTGTTGGCTCTGTTCTCCAGAAACTGTGTCTGCCATTTTTGCTATGGAAGCTCAACTATTTGATTTAGTAATATTTGATGAGGCTTCCCAATGCTTTGCAGAAAAAGGGATTCCTGCGATATATAGAGGAAAGCAAATCGTCATAGTAGGTGATGATAAGCAGTTAGTTCCTAATGACTTATATCAAATTCGTTGGGAAGAATACCTCGACGATGAGGACAGTAATATAGCTCTGGAAACCGAATCTCTCTTAGATTTAGGCAAGCAATTTTTACCTATTACCTCGCTTACAAGACATTATCGGAGTAAGTCCTTGGATTTGATAGATTTTTCTAATCAATATTTTTACAGTAACAAATTAAAGATGCTTCCAGATTACGAAGAGTTTATTAAAAATGAACCTGCGATTACTTATATTAAAGTAGAGGGCATTTGGGAAAAAAATACTAATTTGATAGAAGCCCAAGAAGTAGTTAGCATCATTAAGCAATTCTTGGAAAAAGATAAAAATGACATAGGAGTCATTACTTTTAATTACAAGCAACAGTTCTTAATCCAAGACTTGTTAGAAGACGAGAAAATAGCACTGCCCCCATCACTTTTTGTCAAAAATATTGAAAATGTGCAAGGAGACGAAAGGAACATCATTATTTTCTCTACAACCTACGCCCCTAACAGTAGAGGGCAGTTGCGAATGCAGTTTGGTAGCCTAAACTTAGAAGGAGGAGAAAATCGCATGAATGTAGCAGTTACGCGGGCAAGAGAAAAAATAATAGTAGTAAGTAGTATTTTTCCCCATCAGCTAAATGTAGAAGACCTAACCAATGAAGGTGCAAGAGTACTGAAGAAATATTTAGAATATGCCTTAGAGGTTTCACAAGGTAAGTACAAACCCACTTTACCTGCGCAGTCTAAGCAAAATTTAGATTGGTATTTGAAAGAAAAAATCAAGCTACTGCTTGATGAAAATCAAAATCTTAAAATCTCAGCACAAATTCCTTTCGCAGATTTGGCAATCTATCCAACCTCATGGGGTTCAGAAGACCTTACAAAGTTAAAACTAATCTTGACAGATGATAATTTGTACTATGAGGCACTTTCCATCAAAGAAAGTCATGTCTATCTGCCACGATTATTTGAGAAAAAAGGGTGGGATTTCAAACAAATTTATAGTAGAAACTGGTGGAGTAATCGTGAGCAGGTCTTTAGCAGGCTTATCAATCATTAGCTGTTATAATGTATGAAACTACCTTATTCTCCACCTCTTACCAAAAACCCAATCTACGTTTATTTTTTTGGGATTCACATGTTTTAGGTTGTTTTTGTGCCATTCAAAATCTCCTCCTTTCCGATGACAATTATAATAATAAACTCTTTCTCCCCACAAAATAGGGGTGGAGGCAGTTGCAACCCAATAAATCGCTGCATCTGCCATATTTTTGGCGAAAGTACAATTCAACAAGTAAAATTGGGCTTCCTTGTGATACCTTCCTAACTTAAAGCCATTATCTCCCTCAAAAGTACAATTTTTGAGTACCGTTTTGCAATCTTGAGATTGAGAACCATCGTGCCAAATAGCCGCATTTTTACTATGACAGATGAATCTACAGTTTTCCGCATACGCCCAGCCTCTCGGACAGTAGAAATCTACGCCGCCTTCCATCGTGCAGTCTTTAAAATAGTACATGCCATTAGCAGTATCCCACGGGCTGACGGTATCTCCACCCAATGCCCGAAAAGTACAATTTTTAACTATAAGGCGAGTAGTAGGAGGCATAGCTCGTAGGACAAACTGATGTCCGTCTTTTCTAATCATTTTCTGCCTGGTCGTGTCATTCGTACATTTCACCAAAGAATCGCCTTTGGCTGAAAAACCATAGTCATTAATCACTGTCAGATTTTCAAGCATAATGTCGTTTGCTTTCAAGTTCAGAACTGCCGCTCCCCAGTCATCAGGGTGTTCGCAACGCCAAATATCTCTTGCTTCGGAAATGATGATTTTTACTTCGCTTTCTTTTTCGCCTTTCAGCGTAATTTTTTCCTTTTCTATAAAAATTTTTTCTTGATAAATTCCTTTTTTAATAAGTATAACTCGCTGCTTATTTGATGTTTGTGGTAGGAAATTAATTGCTTCTTGGATACTTTTGAAATCACCCGAGCCGTCCTGAGCGACAATAATATCATGCTTCTTTTGAGCAACAGACTTCCCTAAAAAGGTAAAAATTGAAAATAAAGGTAGTATGAAAGTTTTAGTTTTAAAGAATTTATTAATTTTTTGTAACTGTGTTGTTGTACGAAAATAACTTGATTTTCAAATATTTAAAATCTTAACCAAGAAAAAACCAACTATAACGGATTGATTTTTAGTCCGATTACTAATATATCATCAATTTGTTGTTCATTACCTTTTTCTATCCAATTTTTAAGGAAAGTCTAAAAGTAAAGGTAGAAGCTGCTATCAAAGGTTATTTGAAAAACTTGCCCTTTGATGGGCAGGTCAAAATAAGTGCTTTGATAGATGCTATTCAAAAAGTAGAGGGGGTAAGTGATGTGGTAGTAAGCACTATACAAGCCAAAACGAATACGGGTAGTTATGCGAATGTGGTCAGGGTTTATAATACGGTAGCGGGTTATATTCAGATAGACGAGGCTAATTTCCCGCTTGCCACAAGCTTAACTTATATACCTGAATAACATGGGAGTTACAAAATATAACTGGAATGTAGGTCGGTTTGTTCAGATGTTGTTACCCACTTTTGAGAAGTATAACAGCTATTGGGTACTCTGGCACTACTGCCTATGCAGAGGCTTTGATTTAGTTCATGCCGAACTACTTACTTGGATGCGGGAGCAAAGGGCGATGGCATTGGCAAACTCACAGAGTCAGCTATTGGAGTACCACCTCAATAGGTTGTACGATGTGGTTTTGAAGAGAATTTATATTGTGAATCATACGATTAACAATCCTATCAACCCTGACCCTCAGTTTACGGTGTATATTCCAAGTGGGGTAAATGCTGATACGGTGAAGAAGTTTGTACAGCGGTTTGTACTATTGGATAAGAGTTTTGCAATTGTAACCATATGACAGCACAGGTATATACTGATTTGGTAGAGCGACTTTGGGATAAGGTAGAAGGCTTGCTCTGGACTGACCTTTGGAATAGTCAAATAGCCAATGAGGATAAGGAATATCCTATTCTTTTTCCTGCTGTATTTCTGCACTTCAGAGAAGGCGCAGACAAGCAAATGAGCTACGGACTACTGGAAGTTACAGGCATACTGACGGCTGTCATAGTCTTTGAAAACTACGAAGACCACTATAAGAGTGCGTATAATACCTTGAACCCAAATGCTTTGAGGTTCATGGACTTCAAAGACAAGGTTACTAAGGCGCTGCATGGATTCAAATCAGAAATGATTAGAAGTCTATACCGCAAGAGCCAGCGATTGGATAGCAGCTTTACTAACCTATATATAGTAGAGCTTGATTTTGAGATAACTTACTATGACTTGGTGAATGTGAAGCAAGATTATCAGGAGGTAAATCCTGTATTTGCTTACACAAAAGAAATCGTTAGTAGTGTTTGATATAATCTTTTTAAATACGATTTAAAAGTTTTTTAAACATGAAAGAAATACAGCTTACAGAAGAGCAAAGCAAGAAATTGGAGGCACTTAAAAAGGTGCATGGAGCGGTACAGGTGATTCAAATTCCAGACGGAGAAGGGATGCTACACACCGCCTTTTTGAAAAAACCGCAAAGACACACGCTTAGTTTTTACTTGGCAAAGGTAGCCAATGACCCTATTGTGGCGCATGAGGTACTATTAGATGCTTGCTGGATAGAGGGAGATACGGAGATTAAAACCAATGACGATTTGTTTTTGAGTGCGATTCCCTTGCTTGGTGGCATGATTCAGCTGTATCAGGGCGTTTTAAAAAAAATTTAGAGGATACTGTATTAAAGAAGCGTGGTGAGGACTATGAGCTTCGCATGATAGACGCGCTCTTACGGTATCATTTCCATATAGACCCTGACACGCTTGACGATGAGATGTGGGCAATGCGATGGAACGAACTCAA
>Ga0272446_1001396_pt1 | contig 35014 bp, 30 predicted proteins | sample YNPCB0061_FD_194587 | JGI IMG/M metagenome (GOLD analysis project Ga0272446, IMG submission 194587) | Hot spring microbial mat communities from Yellowstone National Park, WY, United States - YNP-CB-006-1 | ecosystem: Environmental > Aquatic > Thermal springs > Hot (42-90C) > Sediment | place...
GCATCTGCCATCCCTGGCCTTCGCAGCGACTCGGCGTCATCACCCAAGGCAGGAGCCCGGTGCGGTAATGCCGCACGCCGGGATCTGTGGAGGGGGTGATCAGCGATGGTCATCTCTACTCCGACTAGCGTTAACTACTGCGGGCGCACCATCATAGGCTGAGTTCCGCGACGGTTGCAACGATCCGTTGACGTTTTGGGCTACGCGCCGACATCTCTCGTGGGCGAACGGAGCGCAGCGACGGGCGCCGCGCCAAAATTGCAGTCCGTGCGCAGCGCCGATATACTCTTTCGTCGAATTGAGTCGCTTGGAGTGGCGTGTAGGTCCCCGTCGGTCCTACCCCTCCTGGCGGTGGCTTGCGGAATTTATAGAAGTGCTGGAAGGGTCGACGTGTGTCCTCTGCCCGCGTGCGGGAGGGTGTGATTGCCTAGGACTTCGGCTTCGAGACAGTTCGATCAAGTCGTCCCCCGAGGGCAGCGCGGGCGCGGCCTCGATTCGCCGCTGCCTCCGGTCGCCCCCAGGCGGGCGTCGCTCCAGGCGCTCGCGGGACCGCAGGCCGAGCCCGATGAGGCGGCGCGCCAGCTCCTCGAGCGGCGCATCGCGCAGCACGTCCCCCTCGGGCGCCTCGCGCTGGCGGTCACCGACAACGCCTACACGATGATTTCTGTCAAGCGCGAAAAGGGGCTCTACCGCCTGCGGCTCCACCACATGTTCCTCGACGCCGAGCCCGACGTCGTGCGCGCGCTCGGCGCCTACGTGAGCCACAACGATCGCGCCGCCTCCAACCTCCTCGGGCGCTTCATCGACATCCACCAGCGCAAGATCCGTAAACAGCGACGGGGCCGCCGTCGCGTCGCGCCGCCCTCGATCACCATCGAGACCCGCGGCGAGATCCACGATCTGCAGTCGATCTTCGACGACCTCAACACCCGCTACTTCGAAGGCACCATCGACGCGCGCATCACATGGGGGCAGCGCGGCGCGCCCGGCGCCAAGCGCCGCCACCGCACCTCGATCAAGATGGGTAGCTACGCCGTCGAGGATCGCCTGATCCGCATCCACCCCTCGCTCGATCGGCCGTTCGTCCCGCGCCTCTTCGTCTCGTGGATCGTGTTCCACGAGATGCTCCACCAGAAGCACGACATCCCGGTGATCGAAGGGCGTCGCATCTTCCACACGCCCGAGTTCCTCGCCGAGGAGACCACGTTCGCCGAGTACGACGAGGTCCGCATCTGGGAGCGCCAGAACCTCGACCGCCTCCTCTACTACTGATTTTTCCGCGCAAAGAATCGCACCCGCCGGTCTCTTCCGATCGAAACGGAGGAGAACGTCATGAATCGGCTCTGTGCGGTGGTGGCCTTGATGATTTCCGTCGGTGCGTGCGGCGGTGGTGCGGCGATGCGGTCGGGGATCACCGACTGCGGCAACTTCGATCAGTGTCAAGCAGGGCAGTATTGCGAGGACCCGCGCTTCGGGATGTGCACGAACGGGTGCCTCAGCGACAACAACTGCGCGAGCAACCAGACCTGCGCGATCACCAGCGGCACCGTCGGGACGTGCCGCAACAATACGCAGCAGAATCCCAACCCCAATCCGAATCCCAATCCGAACCCCAATCCCAACCCCAATCCGGGGTGCGGCGACGTGCGCTGCACCGACGCCGAGCTGAAGAGCTGCGCCGCCGACTGCCAGCCCACCATCGACGGCGCGCTCGAGATCTGCCGCAGCTACGACTTCTTCAGCTGCTTCAATCCGGGCGAGCTCCAGACCTGCTACGACCGCGTCAACCGCGCCACCGTCGCGCAGCTCGAGCAGTGGGTGAACTGCGGCTCGACGTCGACGACGAGCTGCACCCGCTGCGATCGCTACCTGCCGAACTAAGTGCTAGACAGGAATCAAATGCCAGGGCAGCAGACGTCGTCGATGTAGGCGCAGCGCGGCTCGAGCTCCGGCGTGCCTCCGTCTCCGTCGGGCCGCGGGCGGGCGACGAGCTGCGGCGGCGACGCCTCGGGGATCCCGCCGTCGGGGATCACGTCGCAGCTGAAGCCGACCGGCAGACAGCGCGCGCCGCGCCCCGGGCACACCGTCGGTGAGCGGCCGATGCAGATGTCGGCCGGCTGGGTGCAGCTCGCGCCGAGATCGCTGTTGCACTCGCAGATCGTCCCCGGCACCGACGGATCGCAGACCTTGCAGGCGTCGATGTTCGCCCGCACGCAGTCGCACTGTGGTCCGGTCACCCAGCAGGCCGACGGCGCCGCGCACTGCGAAGTGCTCACGCCAGCGTCAATCCCTGTCGTCGTCGCCGGACAGCCCGCCGAACCCGCGACGACGATCGCCGACAGGCCCGCCGCGACGACGAGCACGCTGACCCACCGCTCGAGTCGATTCACGGGCGCACTCTATAACGCGCAGCAGCAGCCGCAAGAGTATAGTGCGCCCCATCATGCACTGGGTTGCGAGTGCTTCCGGCGCGGAGCGGAGCCGGCTTTACCGGGCCGCGGAGCTGGAGGTTCGGAACCCTCTGAGGGTTCCGAGGTAGATCATGATCAGGAAGCAGGACGCGCTCGAGTATCACCGTCAGGGACGCAAGGGAAAGATCGAGGTCGTCCCGACGAAGCCTCTCCTCACGCAGCGTGATCTCTCGCTCGCGTACTCCCCCGGCGTCGCCGATCCCTGCCTGGAGATCGCGCGCGAGCCCGACAGCGTCTTCGAGTACACGGCGCGCGGCAACCTCGTCGCCGTGATCTCCAACGGCACCGCCGTCCTCGGCCTCGGCGACATCGGCCCGCTCGCCGGCAAGCCGGTGATGGAGGGCAAGGGCTGCCTCTTCAAGAAGTTCGCCGACATCGACGTCTTCGACATCGAGCTCGACACCAAGGACCCCGATCGCTTCATCGACTGCGTCGCCGCGCTCGAGCCGACCTTCGGCGGCATCAACCTCGAGGACGTCAAGGCGCCCGAGTGCTTCTACATCGAGGAGCAGCTCAAGCGGCGGATGCAGATCCCGGTCTTCCACGACGATCAGCATGGGACGGCCATCATCTCGGGCGCGGCGCTCCTCAACGCTCTTGCTATACAAAAAAAGGACATCGGCGAGGTCAAGGTCACCGTCAACGGCGCCGGCGCCTCGGCGCTGGCCTGCGCGCACTTCTACGTCTCGCTCGGCGTGCAGCTCGCGAACGTCACGCTCGTGGACTCCACCGGCGTCGTCTACGAGGGGCGCGCCAAGGGGATGAACCCCTACAAGGAGCGCTTCGCCCGCCCCGCGTCGGAGACGCGCCGCACGCTCGCCGAGGCGCTCACCGGCGCGGACGTCTTCCTCGGCTGCTCGGTCGCCGGCACCGTCACGACGGAGATGATCGCCAAGATGGCCGAGCGGCCGATCATTTTTGCGCTGGCCAACCCCGACCCCGAGATCGGGTACAAGGACGCGCGCGCCGCCCGTCCCGACGCGATCGTGGCGACGGGGCGCAGCGACTATCCCAACCAGGTCAACAACGTCCTCGGCTTCCCGTTCATCTTCCGCGGCGCGCTCGACGTGCGCGCCCGCGAGATCAACGAGGCGATGAAGGTCGCCGCCGCGCGCGCGCTGGCCGCGCTCACCCGCGAGGACGTCCCCGAGTCGGTCGCCGCGGCCTACGGCGGCACCACGTTTCACTTTGGCCCCGAGTACATCATCCCCAAGCCGTTCGACAGCCGCGTGCTGTGGTGGGTTGCTCCCGCCGTCGCCAAGGCGGCGATCGAGTCGGGTGTCGCCCGTCGCCCGATCGACATGGACGAGTATCGCGAGGCGCTGCGCCGTCGCATCGGCGGCTCGCCGGCGATCGTCCGCCGCATCGTCGGCAAGGCCAAGGAGTCGCCGCGCCGCATCGCCTTCCCCGAGGGCCACGAGCCCAAGGTGCTGAAGGCGTGCCGCGAGATCGTCGACGAGCACATCGCGCACCCGATCCTCCTCGGGCGCCGCGAGCTGATCGCGTCGGAGATCGCCCGCCTGGAGCTCGGCGATCTGATCGATCGGATCGACATCGTCGACCCGCGGACCTTCGACGGGACGGCGCGCTATATCGACGAGTACTGGCAGCTGCGCCAGCGAAAAGGTGTCAATCGAGAATTCGCCGCGCGGGTGATGAACCGCCGCAACGCCTTCGCGATGATGATGGTCAAGATGGGCGACGCCGACGGCGTGGTCTCGGGCCTGACCATGACCTACCCGGAGACGATCCGTCCGGCGCTGGAGATCATCGGCACGCGCCCAGAGGTGAAGCGCCTCTCGAGCATGTACCTCATGTTCCTGAAGGACGGCGACGTGAAGGCGTTCGCCGACGCCGCGGTGAACATCGAGCCCGACTCGGAGACGCTGGCCGACATCGCCATGCAGGTGAGCGACGCCGTGCGCGAGCTCGGCATCACGCCGCGGGTGGCGATGATCAGCTTCTCCAACTTCGGGTCGGTGCGCTCGGCCGAGTCGGACAAGGTCGCGCGCGCGGTGCAGCTCGTCACCAAGGCGCGCCCCGAGTTGGAGATCGACGGCGAGCTGCAGGCCGACACCGCCGTCGACCCCGACGAGATGCGGGCGCTCTTCCCCTTCTCGCGGCTGCGCGACGCGGCCAACGTGCTGGTGTTCCCCAACCTCGCGGCTGGCAACGTCGCCTACAAGCTGCTGTCGAAGCTGGGCGGGGCGATGGCGCTCGGGCCGATCCTCCTCGGGATCGCAGCCCCAGTCACGGTGCTGCCGCGCAACGCGCCCGTCGAGACCATCGTGAACATGACCGCGTTCACGGTGACCAAGGCGCAGGGCTACTTCGGGAGGCGCTCGGTCCTCTAAATTTTGAGGCCCATCACCTGCGCGAGGTGCGGCGCGCACAACGAGGTGGGGTCGCCGCTCGTCTTGCGCGCCTCGGCGCAGGCGGGGCAGCGGTCGGCCTCGGGCATGGTCTCCTCGATGCGCAGCGACTGCTTCGCGTCCTCGAGCCGCTCGTCGTCGGTGCGCTCGCCCGCCCAGGTGGGCTTTCTATCCTTCGGCATCGTCCGGATCCCACTCATAGGATAATCGCTTGACGGGATTTCCGCCGGCGAGGTGCTCGCGCACGATCTCGTCGACGTCACTGGCGGTGACGCCCGCGTACCAGGCGCCCTCGGGGTAGACCACCATCGTCGGTCCGTCGAAGCAGGGGCCCAGGCACTGCGTCCCGGTCACCGCCACTTCGTGGCAGAGTCGCGCGTCACCAGCGACGGCGCGCACGAAGCCGGCGAGGAGCGCCTTGCCCCCGCGCGCCCCACAGGAGGGCTTCCCTCCCTCGGGGCGGCGATTGACACAAATGAAGACGTGCCGTCGGAACCGCGAGACGGGCACGGGTCAGAACATGTCGCGGACGCCGGCGTAGGCCGCCTCGAGCGCGCCGGCGATCATGCGGTCGCCCTCGACGGGATCGGCCCAGCGCGCGCGCGTGGCCTCGGGGAGCGTGTCGATGGGGTCGAAGTAGATGAAGAACTGCCCCCTCTTCACCGACGGGGCGGTGTAGACCGACACGCCGGTGCGCCGGTTGTAGTGCTCGTACGAGTGCGCGTCGCGCTTGCCGCCGCCGCCCGGCGCGTCGACGACGAAGACCGGCGTGTTGAACCCGGCGGTCGAGCCGCGCACGCCCTTCTCGACGGCGAGCGCCACGTGCAGCGGCGTCCGCAGATCCTCGACGCCCTTCACCAGGTCATGTTGATAGACATAATAGGGGTGCACGTTCATGTGCCCCAGCCGCTTGACAAGAAGTCGCATGGTTTCGACGGTGTCGTTGACCCCGCGCTGCAACACCGCTTGGTTGCGCACGACGACGCCGCGCTCGAACAGCCGGTCCATCGCGTCGCGCGTGATGGCGGTGATCTCGTTCGGGTGGTTGAAGTGCGTGTGCAGCACGACCTCCTTGCGGAGGCCGCGCCCCTTCTCGACGATGCGCGTGAGCGCGTCGGTCCAGGCGTCGTCGGTGAGGATCTTCTGCGGCATCACCGCCGGCCCCTTCGTCGCGTACCGGATGCGGCGCACCGTCGGGATCGCCAGCAGCGCCTCGCCGATCTCGGTGATCTGCTCGGCCCGCAGCTGGTAGGCGTCACCGCCCGAGACGACGATGTCCTCGAGCTCGGGGCGCGAGGCGATGTACGCGAACGCCTTCTTCCAGCGATCGGCGTGCGCCTTTACGTGGAACTTCTCGACCTCGTCGGTATCGATGCCGACGGCGTAGCTGCGCGTGCAGAAGCGGCAGTAGACGGGGCAGGTGTCGAGCGCGAGGAAGAGCGCCTTGTCGACGTAGCGATGGGTGAGCCCGTCGACGGGGGAGTCGGCGCGCTCGTGCAGCGAGTCGAGGCCGAGCTTGGGGTGATCGGGCAGGAGGCGCGACCCGAGCGGGATGAACTGCCGACGGAGCGGGTCCTCGTAGGGGTGCGCCCAATCGATCAGCGACAACAGGTAGGGCGAGACGCGCACGCTCATCGGCGCGCGGCTGAAGCCGCGGCTGGCGTCGTCGACGAACTCGGGCGAGGCGAGCGGGCCGAGGGCGGCGAGGAGCTTCTGGACGTTGGTGATCGAGTTCTTCGCCTGCCACTTGTGGTCGAGGAACTCGGCCTCGCTCACCGAGGCGTAGGCAGGGATCCTCTGCCAGAAGGGCCCTTCGAGGAAGCGACGGTGCTCGAGCGTGGACTCGTCGACGGGCGGCTTGATGGCGCGCGGCTCGTCACTGTCGGAAACGACCTTCAGGCTCTCCATCGGCACCTTCTATCTCGAACCACCCCATCGTCACAACCCCGCGTTTCTATTGCGGTGCGTCAGGCTCTCGCCGTCAATTTCGAGGGCCACCATACGCGAATGTCGATTGACACGAGGTAAACGCCTTCTCTACTCTTGGGCGCCTGCGCGGGTCTCACAAGCGGGGGCTAGGGGTCTCCACCGGTCGATTGAAGCGCTTGGCGGCGACGGAGGACAAGCGAGAGTGGCGCAGCACCACATCATCAAAGAAGCGGGCGAGACCATCGGTCAGCTCCTTCAAGCCGTCTTCAAAGAGAACGGCTACAAGCGCGTTCACATGGTCGTGGCGGCCCCCAAGCAGGAGGCCGTCGAGGGGAAGCTCCCGGCGATCTGCGTGTACCTCTACAACATCCAGCTCGAAGAGGACGTGCGCATGCACTCCTACATCGAGGAGGCGACGACGCAGGACGGCCGCGCCGTCGAGGTCGCGCGTATGGGGCCGGTCTGGCTCCGACTGGATTACCTGATCACGACGTGGGCGCAGACCCCCGAGGAGGAGCAGCTCCTCATGGGCTGCGCGATCAAGGGGCTCGTCGAGCACCCGACGATCAGCGGCGTGGATCTCAAGGGCGACTCGATGGCGAGCGAGCCCTATCTGCCAGTTTCGCTGTCCGCCAAGCTCGACGAGGGGGTCCTTTCGCGCTTCTGGGCGAGTCTGAACCAGCCGATGAAGCCAGCGATCCAGTGCTGGACGACGGTCCCGATCTTCCCACAGACGGAGACGGAGATCCGCCGTGTCGAGGAGCGCGACGTGCGCTTTTTCGACCTGAAGAAGCTCAATCGGCTGAAACGCTAGCAACTCTGCAGGACCGGTCGCCGATAACCATACCGTTGGGGCTCGCCATGGGGCGACTCCGCGGCACCAGCCTGGCGCACTGGTGAACAACCGAAGGAGGGGTCCGAATGGCTACGTCTTATCTGTCTCCTGGCGTCTACGTAGAGGAAGTTGATCGCGGGTCCAAGCCGATCGAGGCGGTCGGCACCAACACCGTCGGCTTCCTCGGCGAGTCGATGATGGGGCCGGTCAACCAGGCGATCTTCATCACGAACTGGTCGCAGTTCGTGAAGACGTTCGGTGACTTCACCCAGTCGACGCACCTCGCGCACGCCGTCTACGGCTTCTTCAACAACGGCGGGTCGCGCTGCTTCGTCGTCAACGTCGGCGCCCCGGCCTCGCTCGACATCGAGCCGGCCGCCGCTGCTCCGGCTCCCGCCGCTCCCGCCAAGGAGGGTGAGAAGAAGGCCGAGGCGAAGCCCGCCGACAAGAAGCCGGCTGCCAACACGGAAGCCCTCTACATCGGCAAGGACAACGGCCCGGGCGCGCGCACGGGTCTCAAGTGCTTCGAGGAGATCGACGAGATCGCCCTCGTCGCGGCGCCCGGCCAGATCTCGCCGGCGGTTCAGGACGCGCTCCTGACCCACTGCGAGACCCGCAAGGATCGCTTCGCGATCCTCGACTCGCCGGAGACGATGTCGGGCGGCGTGGACAAGCTCCCGCGTCCGCGCGACTCGAAGTACGGCGCCTACTACTTCCCGTGGATCCAGGTCTACGATCCGGAGCGCGGCAACGTCTTCGTTCCGCCGTCGGGTCACGTCGCGGGCGTCTACTCGCGCGTCGACAACGAGCGCGGCGTCCACAAGGCGCCGGCGAACGAGATCGTTCGTGGCGCGCTCGGCCTCAAGTACAACATCTCGAAGGGCGAGCAGGACATCCTCAATCCGAAGGGGATCAACTGCATCCGCATGATGCAGGGTGGCGGCATCCGTATCTGGGGCGCCCGCACCCTCTCGTCGGATCCCTCGTGGCGCTACATCAACGTCCGCCGCCTCTTCATCATGGTGGAGACGTCGATCGAGCGCGCGACCCAGTGGGTCGTCTTCGAGCCGAACGACCAGAAGCTCTGGAAGCGCGTCACCCGCACCATCTCGAGCTTCCTCACGCTCGTGTGGCGCTCGGGCGCGCTCATGGGTGAGACGCCGGAGAAGGCGTTCTTCGTCAAGTGCGACGAGGAGACGAACCCGCCGGAGGTCATCGACGTGGGTCAGCTCATCGTCGAGATCGGCCTCGCGCCGGTGAAGCCGGCCGAGTTCGTGATCTTCCGCATCGGCCAGATGCCGGCCGGCGGCGGCGTCGAAGAGTAGTCCGAATCAAAGGGGGGTGACCCAGGATTTGGGTCACCCCCCTTGGTTATAGGAGACGAAAAGGAGAAGGCATGGCGCTGAATAAGGGAAGAGTTTACACCGGAGGTCTATATCGACTCGAGCTCGACGGTATCAACGCGGGCTGGGTCAATAACGTCGAAGGCGGCATGCCGAAGGCCGAGGTCGTCACGGAGAAGATCGGTGTCGACCACATCGCTCGCAAGCACATCGCTGGCGTCAGCTATGAGGACATGACCTTCAAGGTCGGCGCCGCGATGTCGAAGGGCTTCTATCAGTGGCTCGAGGCCACGCTGAAGCTCGACGAGAAGGGCCAGGTCAAGAACGGCGCCGTCGTCTCGGCGAACTACGAGCTGAAGGAGATGTCGCGCCTCGACTTCACGAACGCGCGCATCACCGAGTTCGCGATGCCCGCGCTCGACGCGAAGGGCAAGGACCCGGCCTGGATCACCGTCAAGGCGCGCCCGGAGTTCACGCGCAAGAAGCTCGCCGAGGGTGGCAAGGTCTCGGCGCCGACGGATGCGGCCAAGCAGAAGAAGTGGCTGCCCTCGAACTTCCGCCTGAAGATCGACGGCCTCGACGAGGTCTGCTCGCGCGTGTCGAAGATCGACGCCCTCACGGTCAAGCAGAAGGTGACCGAGAACCCCGTCGGTGAGATGCGCGAGTACGAGATCCTCAACACCAGCGTCGAGATCCCGAACCTCGTCATCACCTTCCCCGAGTCGCACGCCAAGCCGATGCTCGACTGGTTCGAGTCGTTCGTCGTCAAGGGCGAGTGCGGCCAGGACAAGGAGAAGGGCGGCGCGCTCGAGTACCTGACGCCGGACCTCAAGACGGTGCTCTTCACCGTCGAGTTCAAGCAGATGGGCATCTTCAAGCTATCGCCCGAGAAGAAGGAGGCCCACGCTGAGGGCATCCTGAACTGGAAGGCGGAGCTCTACGTCGAGGAGATGACCCTGAAGCACAGCGGGGACGTCTTCGCGTAGTAGGGGGCTTTCGCCTGACGGCGACCGGGAATCGTCCCGGTCGCCGCCCAGTCGAAGAACTCAAACGCTCAGGTAAAAATGGCCTTTCAGACCGAATATCCGTTTCGTTTGCCGAAGGGGTTCGTGGACTCCGAGGGCAAGCTGCACCGCGACGGCGTCATGCGACTGGCGACGGCGAAGGACGAGATCATCCCGCTCCAGGACTATCGCGTCCAGGGGAACCGGGCGTACCTCGTCATCATTCTCCTGAGCCGCGTCATCGTGAAGCTGGGCGACGTGAAGTACATCGATACGGACGTCATCGAGAACCTGTTCTCGACGGACCTCGCCTACCTCCAGGAGTTCTATCGTCGAATCAACGAGGAGGGTGCACCGAAGGTGCACGCGAAGTGCCCCTCGTGTCAGACCGAGTTCGACATCGACCTGCTCGGAGGAGGTGATGGCCAGCAAGGCCTGGGGGGATAGTGAGCTACCCCCTGGAGCAGCTGTACCAGGAGGTAGCCTACATCGCGTATCATTTTCATTGGTCGCTCGACGATATCCTATCGATGGAGCACGACGAGCGGCATATCTGGCTGCGTGAAATCGCGCGAATCAATCGCGAGATCAACGAAGCCAGGCGGAGTGAGTAGGACCGAGGACGACGGGGCAGAGAGAGCGAGCGATGCGAGCGGTCAAAGAGCTTCGTCCACCGGGGATATACCCGGCGCAGGAAGAAATCCGGATCCGACCGATCACGGTATCGGATACTCGCGTCGCGGGTTTCGTCGGTGTCGCGGCTCGTGGACCGCTCGACGAGCCGGTTCTGCTCAAGGGGTGGAACGAATTCCTCGAGACGTACGGGTATTCGACGGAAGGATATCTGGCGCGCGCGGTCGAGGGATTCTTCCTGAACGGCGGACAGTCCTGCTACGTCGTGCGCGTCGCGCACCGGGCGAAGGACGGGGAGAAGGCCGGGCCGGAGCACGCGGCCTGCTCCGAGTTCGTCATGAAGGACGGCTGGGACAAGCCGACGCTTCGTGTCCGCGCTCTCAACGAGGGGCGCTGGGGCAACAACATCTGGGTGCGGTTCGCCCAGACGACGGCGGCGCGGACGCTGCTGACCCTCGATCTCGAGGTCGGCGCCGGCGAGGCGCGCGTCAACAGCGTGCGCGGCATCGACCGCGGCGCGCTGATTCGCATCTACGATCGCGAGAACTCGGACTTCATCATCGTCACTGACGTGGACGTCGAGCAGCGGATGATCCGCTGGAGCGCGGCGACCCCGGTGGCGCGGCGCTATCGCGCGGCGGGCCCGACCTACCTCGAGGTCCATGAGTTCGAGCTCTACGCGTCGCTGCGTGATCGCCGCGAGGTGTTCCGCAATCTGCAGATTTCACCGCTGTCGCGTCGATACGCGCCGCGCATCGTGAATGCAGACTCGCTGCTCGTGCGGCTCGAGGACCTGCACTCGAAGTCGCCGCTGCCGCACAACCTTCCGCAGGCCGGGCCGGCGGTCCGCCTCGGCGGTGGGCGCGATGGCGTCGAGGTGCTCACCGTCGACGACATCGTCGGGTTCGACCATGGTCCGGGGAATCGCGCCGGGCTGTTGGCGCTTGGTGGCATCGACGCGGTGGGGATGCTCTCGGTCCCCGACGCGATGCTGGCGTACAAGAAGACGCCGGGACCGCAGGCCGACCGTGATGTGCAGATCATCCAGGACGCGATGATCACGATGTGCGAGCGGCTGCAGGATCGCTTCGCCATCCTCGACACGCCGCCCACGCGCGACATCGAGGAGGTGCGGAAGTGGCGCCGTCGCATCGAGACGTCGTACGCCGCGCTCTACTTCCCATGGGTCGATGTGCCCAGCCAGTCCGAGGCGGGGTTCATGCGGATTCCGCCGTCGGGGCACATCGCGGGGATGTATGCACGCTGTGACACCGTCGAGGGCGCCTTCAAGGCACCTGGGAACGAAGTCCTTCAGGGAACGACTGGACTGTCGATCTCGCTGAACGAGGAGCACCTCGGTGTCCTCGTCAGCGACGGGATCAACCCGCTTCGGATCCTCCCCGGCCGCGGCGTGCGCACCTGGGGTGCGCGGACCTGCACGGAAGAGGTCGACTGGCGGTACATCAATGTCCGCCGTCTGTTCATCATGCTGCGCCGCTCTCTCGAGGAGGGGACGCAGTGGGCGGTGTTCGAGCCGAACGAGCCGCGGACGTGGGAGAAGCTCACCGGAATGGTGAACGACTTCCTTCGCGATCTCTGGTCTCGCGGATTTTTCGGCGGAGCAGGGCCGGAAGATTCGTTTTTCGTTCGGTGCGACGCAAATACGACGACGCCGGACGATATTGCGACTGGTCGGATGATTATGGAGATCGGCGTGGCTCCTTCGATTCCCGCCGAGTACATCATTTTCCGCCTCGTGCAGAAGATGGGCGACGAGGGCGGCGGCGAGCCGGCACAGTCGTAGGAGGACGTGATGGGCAATGATGTCAAACCGTTTGGTGCGTATCACTTCACCGTCGAGCTCGATAACGAGAGCATCTCGTATCCGTTTCGGAGCTGCTCGGGGCTGAAGATCGAGACGGCGATGGTCGATCTCGAGGAGGGTGGGTTCAACACGACGACGAGGAAGCTGATCGGGAAGACCAAGTACCCGAACATCGTCCTCAAGCGTGGGTTCTGCGCCGCGAATTCAGAGCTCTACAGGCTGAAGCTGCGCTTCATGAATGACCTGCCGAAAAGCACGGGTGCGACGGAAAATACGCGCCGGAAGACCCCCAATCGCATTAGCGGAATCATCACGCAGCTCGGGCCGCGTGGCTCGTACATGAAGTTCCGGTTCACGAACGGCGTCGTGTGCAAGTGGGAAGGCCCCGATCTCGACGCGACGAAGAATGAGATCTCGATCGAGGCGATCGAGATCGCTCACGAGGGCCTCTCGCTCGTCGCGATGCAAGAGGAGCAGTCGTAATGGCCTCGAAGCCATCGGCGCCGCTGTTCGTTCCGCGCTCGGTGATGGCGTCGGAGAGCGCGGCCGTGCGCATCGCCGGGCGTGCGTCGTCGATCGCGTCGGTGACGCCGCTCGAGCGGAGCTTCAGCGTGATCGGCCGGATGGCGCGCTTCGCTAACCGCGTCGCCGATGGCTGGCTGGGCTCGTCGAGCGAGCCGCGCCCGTCGGGGCGGGCGCAGGTGGGTGCTGAGGTCGGCCTCGTCGTCCCGCGACCCTGGTATCTCGAGCCGAAGCCGCAAGCTGCCGCGGTTCCTCGCCGGCGTCCAATCGCCTCGACGGTGGAGTCGAGCGAGGTCGAGACCTCGACGGCGCTCGAGACCGTCGCCGACAGTGCCGAGACGACCGCTCCGTCGACGTCGATGTCGACCCGCATCCCCGAGCTGCCGCGTGATCTCGTGGCGGCTCCGATTGCACCGGTTGGTCGCGCCGAGGAGATCCTCGAGCTGCGCGTCCGCGATGTCGTGCCGCGCCCCGCGCTGCCGACGGTGGCACGTCGCCCCGAGCAGATCGCCTCGCCGCTGCAGGCGGCCCTGCGTCACGCTGCGTGGGTCGATACGCAGATCACGCAGCGGGTGCAGGCCGCGGCCACTGCCGTCACCACGGTCACCCAGCGCGCGGCCGAGCGCGCGGCGACCGTCGAGCAGGCGTTTTCTTATGTCACGCCGGTCGTGCCGGCCGCCCGTCCCACGCCGTCGCGGCCGTCGTCGCAGGCCTCGTCGTCCGAGCGGTTCGCGGATGCGTTCGCGGCCTCCGCGAACGTGGAGGCTGTCGCGGCGGGCGAGACCTCGTCGCCGAGCATCGCGCGGAGCGAGGTTCGTCCTCCATCGACTCCAGTCGCACCTCCGCCGGTCGCGCCGTCGTTCTCGACACCAGTCGCTCCAGCCGCCGCGAGGCAAGTCGCGCCTCTCCCTGCTTCGGCGGCGCGAGAGGTTCGTCCCACTCCAGTCGTCATGCGCGACGGGAGAGTGGACGTCGCTGGCGTCGCCCCGATCGCGCCGTCGCTTGGGTTCGTCGCGGCGATGCCCGCAGCCTTCACGCCGGCTCCGACGGCTGTCGAGGAGCGCGTCCAGACAATTGGGCGCTTCATCGACCGCCTCGTCGCTCCACAGCTGGCGGCGATCGCGACTCCGCGCACGGTGGTTCTCTCGAGCGACGGACGGGCGATGGCGGTGCAGCGTGAGGTGCAGCGTGACGCGCCCGAGCTCTCGCCGATCATCCTGTCCAGTCGGCCCGCGCCTGCGGCGCGTGGTGCAGCTCCGCGTCGTGAGGGTGGCGTCGAGGGTGGCGCCGTCATCGTCTCGGCGGGGGCGCCCGACCCGGTGTTCACACCCGTCGCGACGTCGACGGCTGGGCCTTCCGACGTCATCGTAGAGAGCGGTTCGGTCACCACGTCTCCGCGCTCGGCCGTCGTGAGCAGCACGGCCGACGTCGTTGCTCCGTCCATCGGTGCGCCGTCGACCGTAACGCCCGCGTCGACGTCCTGGCTCTCGGTGCCCGCGACTGAGCTCGTGGCACCGCTCCCGGTCGTGCGCCCGTCGCTGGCGCGTCCGGGGGCCGTCGGTGCACGGGCAGAAGAAGTGGCCATCGGTCAGGCGCTGCGCGTCGCGCGAATCTGGGGCGAGTCGCTCACCGTCGTGAATCCGACGACGCTCTCGTCGAGCGCGGCGGTCATGACAGGCGCGGCGACCCCGACGTCCGCGGCTTCGTCGGAGAGAGTGGCGACGCCGCGTGCGTTCTCGACGGGGGATGGCGCCGACCGACCGGTGGTCAGCGTCGCTCCGCCGGCGCGTCCCGGCGGTGTTGTCGTCGGGGCGTCTGCCTCCCGCTCGGTCGATCGTGCTGCGTCGTTCGAGTCCTCCTCGAGTGAGGGGGGTGACTTGGTTGCTCCTGTCGCGTCGCCGCCAGCGGCAGTGTCCGAGCGTCGAGTCGCGATGCCGGTTGCCTCGGCCACCGTCGGTGCGGCTCCTCCGACGACGACCACGATGTTCTCGACGACGACCGCGGGTGGGATCGCGGCGACTGGCGGGTTCATCTCTCGCCTCCTCGGCGTTCAGTTGGTGCAGCAGATGGCGCCGCTGCCGCTCGTCGCGCAGCCGACGCCGTCGCCGGTCGTTTCCGCCGCCTTTGCGACGACGAGCAGCGTGCCGACCCTCGTCGGGGCGGCAGCGCGTGCGCCGCTCGCCGACGAGCTCGTGCCTCCTCCGGCTCCTGTCGCAGCGCCGGTCGGACGACGTGACGTTGTCCGTGCATCGCGCGGGGCCGAAGCGGGCCGCACGTCGAGCGTCGAGGCGCAGAGCGCCACTGGTCGTCGCGAGCCGGTCGCCGACGATGCGTTCGCGCCGTCGGGCGCACCGCTCGTTGCCGCCACGACCGAGGGCCTCACGATGCTGCGCCCCGGGGGCGTCGGCCTCGTCGCTGAGCAGCTCGCCGGGCGTGTCGGGGTCCGCGCCTCGTCGCTGGCGATCGAATTCGTCGATCCACCGGCGCTTGGGCAGGTCGTCTCGGTGTCGCGGGCGGCGGAGCTCCGTGACACGACCCAGGTCGTCGGCGCGCCGTCTGCGCCGTCGCCGCGGGCGCTCGCTGCAGGCGGAGTGTCGAGCGAGCCGGGCGTCGCGGTCGCCGATGGCGCTCCTTCGGACGAATCGATGCCGTTTGCGGCGGTCACGCCGCAGAGCCCCGCTGGCGGTGGCTCGTTCGTCGCGGCTGGTGCGCTTCCGTCGAGCGCCCCTGGCGTCGCGGCGCTTTCGCCGTCGCCGGCGTCGGCGTCGGCGTCGGCGTCGTTCGCCCGTCTGACCCGAAAGGCGAACACGCTCTCCGCCGACGAGTGGGCGTTGGTGTCGGTCTTCCCATCGGAGACGACCGCCTACCAGGTGGCGGCCGCGCGGCAGGCGCGCTCGTGGCAGCGCCTCGAGTCGCGCGGCGTCGACGCGGTGTTCGTACCGTCGATCGGCGAGAGCGCTTCGCAGCTCTCGTTCGCTGTCGGCGCCGCGAGCATTTCTACTTTTGGTGATGCGGGGGGCGAGCGCAGCGGGAGCGGTTCGGCTCGCACTGCGTCGCCGTTCGCGCTCTCGTCGGGCGCAGCCGGTGAAGAGGGCTCGCCGTACGTCGTCTCGTGGACGCGCGGGCAGGTCCCCTCCGTCGTCGCGGCGGCGGATCAGCCGCGCCTACCCGACGGTCGCCTGCCACGTGGTGGTGCGCTGTGGCCGAGCAGCGCGAGCTTCGAGCCGGTGTTCGAGCTCACGCTTCCGTCGCTGACATCGAACGCGCAGAAGGTCGCGGAGGCTCCCGTCGGCCAGCCGCTGTGGAACGTGCTGCCGTCGTCGCCCATCGTCGAAGGTGTGGCGTGGCGCCCGACGCCTGCCGTGAGCGAGCCGGTCGAAGAGACACCCCAGCTCGTGACCGGCAGCGCTTTGCGTCCAGGAACGCCGCCGGAGCTCACTGGGCCGGCGGCGCGCGTTCCGTCGGTGCCGGTGGTCAAGACGGTCGCGCCGACCGGCTCGCGAGGCGCACGTCCGACGGTGAAGCCGCTGTCTCGCGCCGAGCGTGAGGACGGCGATGTGCGGCCCGCGCCGGGGTCGCCCGACGCGCGCCCTGCGCTGGCCATCATCAAGGGCGGAGCGGCGGGGAGCGTTGCCGCGCGTGGAAGCTACGCGGGCGGGGGCGGGGGCGGTGCCGCCTCGGGCGGCTCGAGTGGTTCGCCCTCGTCCTCGGGGAGCGGGGGCGATACCGGGGTCGGCGTCGACGGTCAGGGGGGCGTGAGCTTCCGGCCGTCGAGCGAGGCCGCGGCGAAGCTCCTCGAGGCGGTCCGTTCGCCGGGCGCGATCCCGCAGGACGGGCGCGTGACGATGGCGGATCTGACTCTCATTGCGATCGCCTCGACGACGCAGCAGGTCGCTGCGGCGGAGGAAGGTGGCGGGCCGGCCGCGGCTCCTGCTGGTGGCGACGGCGGTGGCGGCGGCGGTGCGGCCGGCGGCGGCAAGGCGGGCGGCGGCGGTGGTGGCGCAGACATCACCGCAATCGCAGAAAAAGTCTACGAGGCTTACAAGCGCCTTCTCGAGGTTCAGCGCGAGAGGAGTGGTGATTCATGGGAAAGCTAGAGCGCGCGAAGATTTACGTCCTCAGTGACAATGGGGCCAACGTCACGGACCCCAAGAAGGCGAACCTCGACAAGTCGAAGTGGCCGGATAACGGCATCGAGGTCTGCTTCAATCCGAAAGAGTACTCCCTCGAGAAGTCGGTCTCGTGGAAGTCGGAGAAGGCACTATCGGACGCTCCGCAGCCGGAGTTCACCGACCCGCAGGCGATGACCATGTCGGTCACGTTCCAGTTCGACACCTACGAGGAGCGCATCTCGGTTCGTGAGAAGTACACCAAGTACTTCGAGCGACTCGCGCTGATGCGTCAGGCGCTCCCGAAGAAGCCCAAGAAAGAGGACAAAGAGAAGGCAAAGCCCCCCGTCATCATGTTCGTGTGGGGCAAGTTCACCTTCAAGGGCGTCGTCGACTCGGTCTCGCAGAAGTACACAATGTTCCTCTCCGACGGAACTCCGGTCCGCGCGGAGGTCGGTCTGAAAATCCGCAACGTCACCGATAACAATTTTGGTGACGACGCGGGTCAGATGTCGGCCAAGGCAAGCGCGGAGAAGTCATACACGGTTCAGAAGGGTGATCGTCTCGATCTCATCGCCGCCAAGGAGCTCAAGGATGCGTCGCGGTGGCCCGAGATCGCGGCATTGAACGACATCACCGACCCCATCGAGGACTTGAAGAATAAACCCACCCTCAAGATGCCGGGTGACTAACCATGACGCAGAACGTACTCGACGCGACGGTCAAGATCGGCACGGGTGATAGCGCCACGCTTGCGCCGACCGACGTATTCGATCTTCAAATCGAGTCGGATCTCGATCATCCGGACATGGCGGCGGTCACGCTCACGAACCAGACGAAGAACTGGTCGGAGACGGTGAACCTTGGAGACCCCTTCGAGATCAGCGCAGGGTTCGCTGAGCAGGGTGGTGCGCAGGCGGCGGTCATCTTCAAGGGAGAGGTGAGCGGCATCGAGCCGATCTTCGTTCCTGGCGGCGGGACGCGCGTCGTCATCCGCGGCCTCAACCTCCTGCACAAGCTCTATCGCGGCAAGGTGTCGTTGTCGTACACGAACGTGACGGACAAGGACATCGCCAACAAGATCGCCGGGAAACACGGCCTCTCGCTCGAATATGACGGGCCGAGCGGTCCCAAATACGATCACGTCTACCAGCACAACCAGAATGACCTCGAGTTCCTCCGCATGCGCGCCGCACGCATCGGCTGCGAGGTCCTCGTCGACGACAAGAAGCTCTATTTCCGAAAGCGGTCGACCAGCGATTCGGGTGTCGCCTTCGACCTTGCCAAGCCCGGAAAAGAGATCCTCGAGTCGTTCATGCCGCGCCTCTCGACGGCGAACCAGGTCTCGAAGGTGAAGGTCCGCGGCTGGGATCCGAAGAAGAAGGAGGCGATCCTCGGCGAGGCGACGCCGCAGAGCTCGGCGCTCGGCGACAAGCACGGGACCCAGGTCACCGAGGGGACGCACAAGAACGTCGAGCACTACATGGTCGACATTCCGGTGCAGACCAAAGAGGAGGCCGACAACATCGCCAAGGCCATCCTCGACGAGCGCCTCATGAGCTTCATCACGGCGGACGGCATCGCCAAAGGCAGCCCGAACCTGAAGCCCGGAATCGTGGCGACCTTCAACGTCGGCTGCAAGCGCTTCAGCGGGAAGTACTACATCGTCGCAGTGCGGCATCGCTATCGCCACGAGGGGCCGGACCGCGGCTTCCGCACGCACTTCAAGTGCCGTCGCGACGCGATGTCGAACTCCTGATCCCACCCCCCTCCGTTCGCCTTCGCAGGCCGACATTTTCGTCGGAAAACCTACCGGAATCGCGTTGACCGAAGTCTGGGCCTCGGACTAAGATATCCGGCCTGCATGGACATGGGTGAGGACGACGTGGTGCTGTGGCAGGACGTGCTCGACGACGTCGCCGCAGGGAAGAAGTCGGGTTTGCAATGTCCATTCTGCGAGGCCGACGGGAAACGAGCTGAAATCGTCGTCTCGCAACGTGAACAGGTGACGCGCCTCGAGTGCCGGCTATGCCGCCGGTTCATCGAGGGGCGAATGGGCGGATAGCGGAAGCGAAGACAACGGAGAGCGCGGGTGTCGAAACCCTTCCTCGGACGAGGTTGGAAGTACCCCATCGAGCTCGATCGTTCCGGCGGCGTCGCGTATAGCGAGCTCGACGAATCGATCCGCCAATCGATCCACATCATCCTCGGGACCGCTCCCGGCGAGCGCGTCATGCGTCCGTCGTTCGGCTGCGAGATTCACGACCTGATCTTCGCGCCGAACAGCACCGGTACCGCCGGGCTCGCGATTCACTTCGTGACCGAAGCGCTGACGAAGTGGGAGCCGCGCATCCAGGACATCGAGGTCGAGGCCAACCCGTCGCCCGACGATCCGAATCGCCTCGATATCGAAATCAAATACAAAGTCCGCGCGACGAATAACGCGCGCAATCTGGTTTATCCCTTCTACCTCCGTAGGAGCGAGTGATGATTCCGGTTCCGAAGCTCGACGACCGCACCTATGCGGACATCGTGTCGGAGGCGATGCGGCTCATCCCGCGTTATTGCCCCGATTGGACGAATCACAATCCGTCGGATCCCGGTATCACGATCCTCGAGCTGACCGCCTGGATGACCGAGCTCATCCTCTATCGGCTCAACCGCGTCCCCGAGAAGAACTACCTCGCCTTCCTCGACATGATCGGGATCAAGCTGCGCTCGCCCCAGCCGGCGCGCGGCTTCATCACCTTCGATCTCGTCGACGGCGCCGAGAAGCAGCTGATCCCCGAGGGGACGCAGATCGGCTCGCAGCAGTCCGCCGAAGAGGAGACCGTCACCTTCGAGACGCAGCGCGATCTCACGGTGACCGGCTCGAAGATCGATCGCTGCTTTTCGTACTTCAACGAGAATTACACGGACAATAGTCCGTTCATTCATGGGTCAAAGCTGGAGGGCTTCGAGGTCTTCGCCGGCGCCGACCGCATCGACCGCTACCTCTACCTCGGCGATCCGCGCTTCTCGAACGTGACCGACTCGTCGGTGCTGCGGATCAACATGACCTGCCCCGACCACGGCGGCCGCGACCTCGCGCGCCTCCTCGAGTGGGAGTACTGGAACGGCCGTCGCTGGCGCGAGCTCCGCCCCGTCCAGATGGAGGTCGATCGCGGCGAGGTCGTCTTCTACGGCCCGCAGGACATGGCCCCGACGGTCATCCACGGCGTCGAGGACTTCTGGGTCCGCGGCCGCCTCGCCGAGGTCCCCCAGAACCCGTGGGAGACCGAGATCGACACCATTCGTGGCGTCATCGAGGTCCTCTCGGAGGGCATCCTCCCCGAGGGCTCGTTCGCCAACCTCGAGGGGGGCGTCTTCCTCGCGCTCGACCTCGGCAAGAACGCGATGCCCTTCGGCCAGCAGCCGAAGGTCGACACCTGCTGGTACATCGCCTCGCGCGAGGTCTTCTCGCAGCCCGAGGCCGACTGCCGCATCGAGATCCAGCTCTCCGACGCGGTCATCGCGCCCGAGGCCAAGGGCTCCGAGGACCTCATCGTCTCGTGGGAGTACTTCGACGGCAAGCGCTGGCGCATCATGGGCCGCTCGGGCCCGTCGGGGACCAAGCGCAGCGACAGCGAGTCGGGCTTCATCGACGGCACGCACGCGTTCACGCGCTCGGGGGCGGTCACCTTCCGCATCCCGAAGGACATCTCGCCCGGCGAGGTCAGCGGCGAGACCAGCTACTGGATCCGCGCCCGCGTCGACGCCGGCAACTACGGCGTCCCCGGCAACTACATGCTCGACGGCGAGAAGTGGGTCTGGCGCGACGACAAGCCGCTGCGCCCGCCCTCGTTCAAGTCGGTCGGCATCAAGTACCGCAGCGACCTCCAGTCGGTGAAGCACGTCGCCTCGTACAACGACTTCCGCTTCCGCGATCACAGCGACGAGGCGAAGATCGAGTACCGCCCGTTCCAGCCGTTCTCCGCCGTCACGGAGGAGGGCGCCGCCCTCTACCTCGGCTGGGACAAGAAGCTGCCGAACGAGCCGCTCGCCATCTACTTCATGCTCGCCGACCAGCCGGCGGCGCGCGCCGACGACGAGCGCACCAACCAGGAGTTCCTGAAGGGGTGGTACGCCGAGCGCGACGCGGCCTGGGAGGCCGAGCAGCGCGTGATCTGGGAGTACTACGACGGCCACAACTGGTCGCCGCTCGTCGTCATCGACGGGACCAAGAACTTCACGCAGTCGGGCTTCCTCGACTTCGTGGGCCCCGACGACCACCAGAAGTCGCTCAAATTTACCGAAGACAGATATTGGTTCCGCGCGCGCCTCGAGATGGGCGGCTACGTCCGTCAGCCGCGCATCGCGCGCATCCTCATGAACACCGTCGAGGCCGCCAACGTCGTCACCATCCGCGACGAGATCCTCGGCTCCTCCGACGGCACGCCGGCGCAGGTCTTCGGCCTCGCGCAGAGCCCGCTCCTCGAGGGTGAGATCATCGAGGTGCGCGAGAAGGAGATGCCGTCCGTCGAGGAGATCGACGACCTCGGCGACGACGCCGTGCGCGTGGTCCCCGGCGACAACGGCGAGAACGAGTACTGGGTCCGCTACAAGACCGTCGAGAGCTTCTTCGACTCGGGGCCCAAGTCGCGCCACTACCTGCGCAACCCGCTCACCGGCAAGCTCACGTTCGGCGACGGCATCCGCGGCATCATGCCGCCGGCTGGCCGCAACAACATCGTCGCCAAGAAGTACCAGGTCGGCGGCGGCGTGAAGGGCAACGTGAACGCGATGACGCTCACGCAGCTCACGCGCGCCATCGCCTACGTCGACAAGTGCTACAACGTGATGCCCGCGGCCGGCGGCTCGAACGCCGAGACCGTCGAGGAGGCCAAGAACCGCGCGCCGCACACGCTGAAGTCGCGCGACCGCGCGGTCACCAGCGAGGACTTCGAGTCGCTGGCGCTCAAGGCCTCGACCGGCGTCGCCCGCGCGAAGTGCATCCCGTCGGGCCGCCGCGATGGCGAGGTCCAGGTGGTCATCGTCCCGCGTGGCGACGAGAAGAACCTCGACCTCACCAAGCGCCTGGTGCCGCCGCCCGAGCTCCTGCGCTACGTGAAGAACTACCTCGACGATCGCCGCCTCGTCGGCACCATCGTCGACGTGGTCAAGCCCGACTACGTCGAGATCTCGATCAAGGTGACGCTCATCCGCCGCACCGTCGGGCAGACCGAGCGCCTCCGTCGCGAGATCGAGGAGCGCCTCCGCCGCTACCTCCACCCGCTCGTCGGTGGTCGCGACGAGAAGGGCTGGCCGTTCGGCCGCGCCGTCTACAAGAGCGACCTCGCGCACCTCATCGAGGAGGTCCCCGGCGTCGAGGTCATCGACGCCATCACCATCTTCGACGAGGATCGCCGCGTCGCCGTCGAGAACGTCCGGCTCGAGCCGCCCGGTCTCGTCCACCTGGTCAACGTCGCGGTCGTCGAGCGCGTCCGCGAAGAGATCATGTAAATGCTGACGCAGCAGCGCGCGCTAGTCAGGATGCCCGAGGTCGTCGGGCTGCCGTTCCGGAAGGCGAAGCTCCTCATCGAGCATGCCGGCCTGGTCGTCGACCAGGTCGTGTTCATGGAGAGCTACGAGGAGCGCGACAGCGTCCTGTCGCAGTCTCCGACGCGCGGCAAGATGGTCTACACGGGGGAGAAGGTCACCCTCGGCGTCTCGCGCGAGAGCTACGTGAAGTGGCTCCCGTCGATCTACCAGCGCAACGACGTCAACGGGAAGAACTTCGTCCGCGACCTCCTCTGGATCATCCAGCACCTCTTCGCGTCGATCGAAGAGAAGCTGGACGTCATCCACACCTTCTTCGACTCCTACGAGGCGCCCGAGAAGTTCCTCCCGTGGCTGGCCTCGTGGTCGGCGATGGTCCTCGACGAGGACTGGCCGGTCACCAAGAAGCGCCGCCTCATCAAGAAGGCGATCGAGCTCTACCGCAACCGCGGCACTGTGAAGGGGCTGAAGCTCTTCATCTCGCTCTTCACCGGCCACGAGCCGGAGGTGCGCGAGAACGAGTGGCCCTTCCGCGGCTGGCGCATCGGCGTGTCGTCGGAGATCGGCATCGACACCGTCGTCCTCCCGCCGGTGAACCTGGCCCACACGTTCATCGTCGAGATGCCGGTCTCGTACAAGGATCTCTCGCCGGAGGCGGTCATCCGCATCCACGAGATCATCCAGATGGAGAAGCCGGCGCACACGCAGTACTACCTGCGATTTGCTGTCGAGCAAAAAGACGACGAGCTGCGCGAGTTCATGGTCATCGGCACGCGCTCCGGCATCGGCGTCGGCGGCGGCGAGGTCGAGGCCGAGGCGATCACCTCCGAGGAGGAGCTGCAGAAGCTCCTCGACAAGCAGGGCCGCGAGGTCGACTCCTTGCCGCAGGGCGGGGCGACCGGCGGCGACCCGACGATGCAGGCGCCGCGCAAGCGCACGACATCGATGGGGCAGGTGATCATCGAGGACGACTCGTTCGTCACCGCGCCGCGCACCCGCCCCCCGCTGCCGAAGGCGCCGCGCGCCGACGTCGCGCCGATCGAGGGCCGCGAGGGCGATCGCACGACCGGCATGGTCGCCGTCGATCCGCTCGCCTCGACGGGTCAGGTGAAGATGCCGGCCGCGCGACGCGGCGAGAACATCGCCACCGACCGCACCATGGCCATCCCGGCGGCGACGGAGCCGCCGGTGAAGGGCCGGTCGGACGCGGGGGCGAAGACGGTGCTCGGCGAGGATCGCGACGCGCTGATCAAGAAGGATAAAGACAAGACCAAGGATCCGAAGGATCCGAAAAAGAAGTAAAGATAGGGGCGCGACATGGCGACGGACAGGGACCCGAAGGCGAGCGGCTTCAAGCGAATCAACTTCTTCAAGGGCTTCCTCACGACGGAGCACGACTGGAACGACGCCGAGCGCTATCACCTCGAGAAGCGCAAGCTCCACAACCGGCTCTGCCACGCGCCCGGCATCATCACCGGCTACGCGGGCGATCTCCGGGTCGTGGCGCGCGCGCGCGGTGATCTCTCGATCGAGGTCCAGCCGGGCTACGCCATCGACGGCCAGGGCAACGACCTCGTGCTCTGGGAGCCGCAGATCAAGACGTTCGTCCCCGAGGAGTACAAGCTCCCGCAGACGCTCTACGTCGTCCTGCGCTTCGTCGAGGAGCTGACCGACTTCATCGCCTACAAAGAGAACCTCGAGTACAAGGGCCACCGCCGCGTGCTCGAGACCTGCAAGGTCGAGATCTCGCAGACCGAGCCCGACCTCAAGCAGGAGGTCGAGCTCGCCCGCGTCCTCCTCGAGAAGAACGCGACGCGCATCCGCGACGCGCGCGACCCGAACGACCCGAAGGCGAACGAGCTCGATCTGCGCTTCGTCCCGCGCGCGGGCGTCGCCGGGTCGTTCCTCGACATGCAGACCAAGCAGCGCGTCGGGAACATGCTCGGCTCGATGCGCAAGGCGCTCTTCCACATGGCGCGCGACGGGCGCGTCATGACGGCGCACGACGCGCTCTCGGCGGTGCTCGCGGTGTCGGCGATGCACGCCGCCGATCAGCTCGACCTGCGCAACGTCTTCGACCAGCTCTCGCTGATCGTCGAGATGGAGGCGGAGATCGCCGCCGACGTCGAGGTCAACCACCCGACGCTGGCGCAGCGCAAGGAGTTCGGCGACTTCCGCAAGCACATCGAGATCCTCAAGTCGCTGCTCGCCGAGCGGCGCTTCTCGCACGACGCGCTCACCAACATCACCGGCTATCAGCAGAAGGCCGGCGACATCGTGACGTCGATCTTCGGCGGCGGCCCGCCGGTCGTCTTCGACGAGGACGGCCCGAAGGCGGTCAACCAGCCGGCCAAGAAGGCGGGCGGGATGGACATGGAGGCGCTGAAGTCGATGTCGGCGGCCAACATGCCCGAGAGCCTCGACGTCGACGGCAAGAGCTGGGTCCTCGTCGACACCATCGACGTGATGGACAAGGAGTCGGAGGAGGCGCACCAGCTCTCCATCAACGACGCCAAGGACTCCTACCGCTCGCGCCAGAAGCTCAAGTACCCCGACGGCACCGTCGTCGAGGATGTGGGCCGCGCGCACGTCGGCGGCTACGCGCAGTACACGGTCAAGAACCTCAGCCCCGGCAAGGACCTCCTGGTCGTCCGCCGCATGGACTACGTCTACGGCGACTACGAGCTCGAGTTCCAGGTCGACGGCAAGCCGGCGGGCGTCTGCCCCTGCCCGGGCACCGACCGTGTCAGCCGTTGGCGCAACTGGCCGTTCCTCATCCCGGGGAACCTCATCACGAAGGACAAGGCGGTCATCAAGCAGATCGCCGGGACGGCCGGCCGCGACATCAACATGTTCCGTTTCTGGTTCTTCCAGCCGAAGTGACCGGGCCCGTTCGTGATCGGACCGGGCTCCTCGGTTGGGGCGCGCTGTGATACGCTAGGGGACTGATAATGCTCTTGTTCCTGGAACCGCTCATCGCTGCGATCCGCGCCCCGCTGGACTTCGTCCGGTCGAAGATCTTCGGCGTCCAGTCGACGAAGGGGAAGATCAAGATCGACATCGATCGCATCAAGTCGTCGGGGCAGGAATACAAGGCGGCGCTCGGTGCGGGCGCCGAACGGGTCTCGGGCGCTAAAAAGAAAAAGGTCAAGATCGGAATGTTCGCGAAGAAAAAGAACTGTCCGAGCTGCAACGAGAAGCTGCACGCGAGTTGGGACCAGTGCCCGTACTGCGGCTGGGGGAAGGCTCCGACGCAGCAGGCGCCGATGGCCGCCCCGATGCCGTCGAGCGGCGGCAAGCAGCGCACGGTCGCCCTCGACATGAACCAGCCGCAGAGCTCAGGTGGCGTCGGCCTCGGGTGGCTGGTGCCGCTCGAGGGCGAGTCGGTCGGCGAGCTCTTCCAGCTGAAGGCGCGCTCGGTCGTCGGGACCTCGGCCCAGTGCGACGTGCAGCTGAAGGATCAGGGCATCAGCGGTCGCCACGCCGAGTTCAGCTTCCAGGGCGGCGTCTTCCGCGTGAACGACCTCGGCTCGACGAACGGCACGTTCGTCAACGATCGGCGCATCACGTCGACCGAGCTCGTCGACAACGACAACGTTCGCCTCGGGCGGACGAACTTCAAGTTCAAAGCGATCACCTGATCGAGCCATGAGGGCGATGAAGATGACGACGTTTGCTCGGAACGCGACCCGTCTGTTCGTCTCGGTGCTCGCGGTCGCTGCGCTCGGCGCGAGCGCCCATGCCGCGGACAAGCTGCGCCTCGAGCGCACGAACTGGGGCAACTCGCCCTACGTGCGCTACTACCTGTCGTTCGTCGACACCGACGGGCGCGCCATCACCGGCAAGACCGCGAACGACTTCAAGCTGTCGATCGACTCGATGGAGCAGGGCGTCGCCCGCGCCTCCACGACCTTCGATCAGACGGACGAGGCGATCAACGTCGTCGTCGTCGCGCAGAACAACAGCGCGATGCAGGAGGTGATGGAGCAGCTGAAGTCGGGCATCCGCGCCCTCTCCGACGGCATCGACGCGAAGAAGAAGTCGAAGATCGGCCTCGTCACCTTCGCCTCCGAGCCGAAGAAGGCGGCCGAGCTCGGCGCGCCGAGCGACGTCGAGGGCGCTGCCGGCACCATCGCCGTCGACGAGGGCGTCGAGGTCCACATGCTCGACGCGGTCCGCGCGGCCATCGACATGCTGTCGAAGGGCGCCGGCGAGACCTACCCGCAGAACAAGGCGCCGAAGACGACGCGCAAGCTGATCGTCCTCTTCTCCGACGGCATCGACGTCAACATGGAGCGCCGAGCCTTCGCCGCCATCGGCAAGCGCGCGCTCGAGAACGGCGTCGTCATCGACACCATCGGCTACGCGCCCTTCGAGGCGGGCAAGCTGAAGAACCTCTCGGAGCTCGCCAAGCAGTCGAACGGCACCGACCGCCAGGCGCGCAACGGCGCCGACCTCACCCAGCAGTTCATCGCCATCGTCGACGAGATCAAGAAGCAGTACGTGGTCGACTTCTACGTGCCGCTCAAGCCCGAGAAGCCGACGCCGAAGGAGCACGGCTTCCAGGTGGTGTTCGACTCGGCGGGCAAGCAGCTCTTCTCGAACACGCTCAACGAGCGCATCTGGGATCCGTCGAAGCCGTACGAGGAGAAGCCGAGCCGCTGGTGGATCTGGGTGCTCGTCGGCGTCGGCGTGCTGATCATCGTGCTCCTCGTGCTGTGGCTCATCTTCCGCGACAAGGAGGAGCCGATGCCGGAGGTGGCGCCCCCGCCCGAGCCGGTCGTCGCGGCGCCGCAGCCCTCGGGGGGCAAGATGCGGACGATGGCGCTCGACATCTCCGGCGGCGGCAAGGCGGCGCTCGTCGGGTGGATGGTCGCGACGAACGGCAAGCACGCCAACCAGACCTTCAAGTTCAAGTCGGGTGGCCGCACGCTGATCGGCACCGCGCCCGACTGCGACATCGTGATCGACGATGGCTTCATGTCGGCGCAGCACTGCGAGGTCCGCATCGAGAACGGGACCTTCAAGCTGGTCGACCTCGGATCGACGAACGGCATTCTTGTCAACTCGAAAAAGGTGCCGACCCACGAGCTCGTCGACAACGACGTCTTCCAGCTCGGCCGCACCGAGTTCAAGTTCAAGTCGATCAGCTGATGTCTCCCGCAGTGGTCGTCGCGCTCATCGCGCCGGCCGCGAAGGCGGCGCAACCGGAGTCCGGAATCCCGCTCTGGGTCTACGGCGCCGTCGTCGGCGGGCTGGTGCTCGTCGGCATCATCGTGCTCATCGTCGCGGCGTCGAAGAAGGGGCCGCCCGTCGACACGAACTGCCGCAGCTGCGGTCGCGTCGTCCTGCCCGACTGGGTGAAGTGCCGCTTCTGCGGCGCCTCGCTCGGGGCGGTGCGTGGGGCCGAGCTGGAGTTCGTCTCTGGTCCGCTCCACGGGCAGGTCATCAACCTCGATCGCGACGTGACGACGATCGGCTCGGTGGCGGGGAACACGGTGCTCCTCACCGACACGGGAGTCTCGCGCAAGCATGTCGGGATCAAGCGTGTCGATGGTGGGTATGAGCTCGCCGACCTCGGCTCGACGAACGGGGTCTACGTGAACGGCGAGAAGGTGGCGCGGCGCAAGCTCGAGGTGGGGGACGTCATCCGCGTCGGGACGACTGAGATGGTCTTCCGTGCGTAAGGGGAAAGGCTAGGACATGGGTGCCAAGCTGCTCTTTCGCGATCCGACCGGACGCGATTCTGCCGTCGACATTCCAGGTGAGGGCGTCTACATCGGCCGCGGCGCCGACTGCGCCGTGCGGACCGAAGACGCGATGGTCTCGCGCAAGAACTGCAAGCTGTCGTTCGCCGGCGGGCGCTGGATGGTCGAGGACCTCGGCAGCTCGAACGGCACGTTCGTGAACGAGGCCCGCATTCAGAAGCAGGTCCTCAACCACGGCGACATCATCCGCTGCGGCAGCCTCCAGGTCCGCTTCGTCGAGCAGGCCGACGCGATGCCCTCGCGCCCGACGGGCCCGAGCGTGCAGGTCGACCCCTACCTGGCGACGGCGGCGGCGGGCGGCGGCGGCCTCGGGGGGCAGAGCGGCTTCCAGCAGGCAGCCGGGCTGTCCGCGAACGCGATGCAGGAGATGCAGTTTCTGCAATCGCAGCTCCGCAACGCGCAGACCGAGCTCGAGGCGATGCACGCGCGTCGCGAGGTCGAGTCGCTCGAGCTGAAGAAGCTGCGCCAGGACTCGGTCGCGCTGCGCGAGCAGCTGCAGCAGATCTCGCGCTCGAAGTCGCTGCAGGACGAGGAGATCGCCGCTCACGGCCGCGTCACCGAGGAGCTCCGCGACGAGCTCGAGTCGGTGCGCGAGCAATACTTGCAGCTCAAACAACACGCCGAGGAGCAGAACGAGGAGCTCTCGGCGCGTCAGCGGCAGCTCGAGCGCGCCCAGGACGACGTGCAGCGCGGCAAGGCCACCGCCGAGGAGCTGCGGCAGAAGCTGAACGAGCTGCAGCGCACCAAGGACGAGGGCTGGCGCGAGCTCAACAACCGCATCGCCGAGATCGAGAACCTGCGCGAGGTCATCAACGAGCAGGAGCGCATGCTCGAGGAGCGCCGCGTCGGGATGATCAACCTCGAGGCGGGGCTGAAGGACCTGCGCGCCGAGCGCGAGCGCGCCCAGCGTGACGTGCTCTCGATGAAGAACGAGCGCGACGAGCTGCGCGAGCGCGTCGTCAAGCTCCAGGCGAACATTGAGGCGCTCGAGGACGAGCAGCGCCGCCTCGCGCGCGCGATGGCCGAGGGCGGCGGCGCGATGAGCGAGGACCACTCGCGCACGTCGCAGGAGCTGCGCGACCTCAAGGTCGAGCTCCGCCGCGTCGAGAACGAGCGCGCGCGCCTGGCCGACACGGTGGCGCGCCTCGAGGCCGAGCGGAAGGAGATCGACGAGCGGCTGGCCAAGGTCGACGTCGAGCGCGCGACGCTGATGGAGAACAAGGCCGGCGCGGACGTCTCGGCTCGTCGCTCGCAGGAGGCGCTGGTCAAGGCGGAGACCGCGCGGCAGCGCGCCGAGGAGGACAAGCAGAAGGCGATCGAGGCGCGCGACGTGGCGCTGGCGACGATCGACGAGCTGCGCCGCAAGCTGGACACGGCGACGGCGGAGCTCGGCGAGCTGCGCGCGATGAGCGACCCGGCGCAGGTCGAGCGCGTCAAGCGCGAGCGCGAGGAGTCGACGAAGCGGCTGGCCGAGCTCGAGCGCGAGATCAAGCGCCTCGACGGCGAGGCGATCACCGCGCAGTCGGAGGCGGCGGCGGCGCGGCGCGAGCTGGCCGCGGCGCAGGCGGAGATCGAGCACGCGCGGTCCAGCGCGCGCGCCGGGTCGTCGTCGCTGGAGAGCGAGCTGCGCGCGTCGCAGGACGAGATCGCGCGGCTGCGCACGCAGCTCCGCGAGAAGGAGGCGGCGATCTCCGAGGCCGAGGCCAAGGTGCAGCGGGCCCTCGCCGAGGCGGAGACGCGCGCGGCGCAGCTGGCCGCGGTGCAGACGCTCGGTGGCAAGAACGGCCGCGGCTCGTCGGGCGGGGCCGGTCTCGAGGAGCTCAAGCGGCGCGCCGAGGAGGCCTACACGGGCATCAACGACGCCCTCTCGGAGCTGCGCACCAACATCCTCCTCGCGAAGGATCTCGTCCGCGTCCACGCGCCGTCGGTGGGCGACCTCTCCGACGCCATCCAGGTGTCGATCGATCGGGCCGAGGACGCCAAGGGGCTCCTTCGCTCTCTCCGCGAAGTCGTCGAGGCGTAAAGGGAGCCCATGAATCACGAGCCCATCGGATCCGTGCGCGAGGTCGAGGACCTCATCAAGGCGCGCTACCCGCTCATCTACGTCGTCTCGTCGGAGGAGGCGCGCGTCGAGAAGTCGCTGCGCGAGTTCGCGCTCAAGAAGGAGCGCAAGCTGGCGGCGTGGTCGATCACCCGCGGCTTCGTCACGCTGGCGGGCGATCACCGCGGCGGCGACGTGAAGGATCCGCTGAAGGCGCTCGACCACATCGCCGGCGTCGAGGGCAAGGCAATTTTTGTCTTGCGCGATTTCCACGCCTACCTCGACAACCCGCAGGTCGTCCGCAAGCTGCGCGACCTCGCGCACGACCTGCCGCGCAAGAGCCAGAAGAACGTCATCCTCCTCTCGCCTGTGTTGAAGATGCCGCCCGAGCTCGAGAAGGAGATCTCGGTCATCGACTGGGACCTGCCCGACCGCCCCGAGATCGACGCCATCATCGGGCGCATGCTGCAAGAGCTGCCCGCCGGCGTCGAGCCGGGCGTGGCCGCCGACGCCAACGGGCGCGAGCGCATCGTCGAGGCCGCGCTGGGCCTCACCTATGGCGAGGTCGAGAACGTCTTCGCGAAGTCGATCGTGCGCGCGAAGACCTTCGACATCCCGACGATCCTCGGCGAGAAGAAGCACATTATTCGTAAATCAGGAATCCTCGAGTACTACGAGGCGCAGGAGTCCCTCGAGGACATCGGCGGCCTCGAGGTGCTGAAGGGCTGGCTGCAGAAGCGCCGCAACGCCTTCACGCACAAGGCGCGCGAGTTCGGGCTGCCGCTGCCGAAGGGGATTCTGCTCATCGGCGTCCCCGGCTGCGGAAAGTCGCTCACCGCCAAGGCGGTCGGCGCGGCGTGGCAGATGCCGCTCCTCCGCCTCGACGTCGGCAAGATCTTCGGCGGGCTCGTCGGCTCGTCGGAGGAGAACATCCGCAAGGTCATCAAGACCGCCGAGGCGATCGCGCCCGCGGTGCTGTGGCTCGACGAGATGGAGAAGGGCTTCTCCGGCACCGGCTCGTCGAATATGTCCGACGGCGGCACCACCTCGCGCGTCTTCGGCACGTTCGTCACCTGGCTGCAGGAGAAGACCGCGCCGGTGTTCGTCATCGCGACGGCGAACAACGTCCACCAGCTGCCGCCCGAGCTCCTGCGCAAGGGGCGCTTCGACGAGATCTTCTTCGTCGATCTCCCGACGCGCGAGGAGCGCAAGAACATCCTCGAGATCCACCTGCGCAAGAAGAAGCGCGACCCGTCGACGCTGGACCTCAACCGCGTCGTCGACGCGATGCCCGAGTTCTCGGGCGCCGAGGTCGAGCAGGCGGTGGTGTCGGCCCTCTACGACGCGTTCGACGCCGATCGCGACCTCGAGGCCGACGGCCTCCTCGCGTCGGTGCGCGAGGTCGTCCCGCTGGCGGTGACGATGAAGGAGGGCATCGACGCGATGCGCGAGTGGGCCAAGACGCGCGCCCGCCCAGCGTCGATGGGGAACGAGAAGCCGAAGACGGATCGCTTCGCCGTGGCCGATTCGGCTGGCGGACGGCGCATCGAAGTCTAAACTGGACTGACCAATGTCACACTTCACCAAGGTCGCGACGAAGATCAACGACCTCGTGGCGCTCAAGCGCGCGCTCGATCAGCTCGGGTGGAAGTACCAGCACGACCCGGCTGGCGTGACGGTGCGCGGCTACCAGGGCCAGACCATGAAGGCCGAAATCTCGATCGACATGGGCAAGTACGACGTGGGCGTCGTCAAGCAGGAGGACGGCACCTACTCGCTCGAGAGCGATTGGTGGGGGATCGAGACCACGCGTGGCCTCAAGGAAGAGGACATCGCGAAGGAGCTCAACGCCAAGTACGCCTATCAGCGGGTCGTGCAGGCGGTGGAAGAGCAGGGATATTCGATTGACCAAAATTCGGTCTCCGCGGACGGGACGATCAAGCTGAACGTCTCGAAGTGGGGCTGAGAGGAGACGTCGTCACATGGCCGAGCGCAAAGAGCTGGAGATCACCATCGCGCCCGACGGGACCGTCTCCGTGCAGGTGAAGTGCGTGGTGGGGCAGTCGTGCGTCGACGAGACCAAGTTCCTCGAGGAGGCGCTGGGGTCGACCATCGAGTCGCGCGAGCTCCTGCCCGAGTACTACGAGCAGCCGGTCGGGTCGGCGTCGACGACGAACCGCCGCGGCGGGTAGCCCGACCCGACGATGGCGCGCCGCGCGCCTGAAATCGCTGGAGTGCCAGCGCAGGGCGCGCCGTTCAGCGACGAGGCGGCGTACCTCGAGGCGCAGCTCGAGCGCATCCGCCTGCTCATCGATCGCGCCATCGCGGTCTCGGAGCGGCGCGACGACGAGGCGCTGCGCCTCGGGACGCGCGCCGCCGAGCTGCGCGCCGTCATCCGCGAGCGCGCGGCGGCGACGGAGGCGGCGGGGATCGCGCTCGGCCTCGAGGGGCTGCGGCGACGATTCTCGCTCGACGACGAAGACGTCGACGTGCTCCTGCACGCGGCGGCGGCCGGGCTCGACGGGAACCTCGGGCGGCTGCACACCAAGCTCTCGGGCGCGGCGTTCCACCCGTGGCTCGACGTCGGGCTGTGCATCCAGGTGCACCACGACGCCATCGCCGATCGGCTGCGCGCGCGGGCGCGCTTCCAGCCGGACGCGCCGCTCCTCAAGCACCGCCTGGTGCACCTCGATCGCGGGCGCCCCGAGGCGAAGGACAACGTGCTCGCCTGCGAGGTGAAGCTGCCGCCGCGCGTCCTGCGCCTCATCCTCGGCAGCGACCCGACGGGCGGGGCGGCGACCTACGCGCGGCTCGTCGAGCCGGAGGCGCGCCTCGACGACGTCGTGCTGCCCGCCGACACCCGGCGCTCCGTCGAGCAGCTCCTCGCGTCGCAGCCGGGGCTCGAGCGGCGCCTCAGCGAGTGGGGCTACGCCAAGCTCCTGCCGAGCGGGCGGGCGATGACCGTGCTGGTCGTCGGGCCGCCGGGCACGGGTAAGACGATGCTGGCGCACGCCATCGCGCGCCAGCTCGGGCGGCGGCTGCTCGTCGTCGAGGGGAGCCGCCTCATCGAGGCGGGGCGCAACCTCGAGGTCGAGCTGGACGAGATCCTCATGGAGGCGCGCCTCCAGGACGCGGTGCTGCTGTTCGACGAGTGCGACGCGCTGTTCGCGCGCGGGACTTCGCGCTTGACAACATTGTACCGCGCGCTCGATCGCTTCGACGGGCTGGTGCTGTTGGCGACGAGCCACGTCGAGCGCCTCGACCAGCAGCTCGATCGGCGCGTGCTCCTGCGCCTCACGCTCGAGGTGCCGACGCCGCCCTTGCGCCTCATCCTGTGGAAGCACCTCCTCGGGCCCAAGGTGCCGCTCGCGCCCGACGTGGACATCGCCGCCGTCGCCAAGCGCTACGAGCTCGCCGGCGGCGCGATCCGGTCGGCGGTGCTGTACGCGGTGTCGAAGGCGGTGGCGCGCGGCGACGGCTCGCAGCTCGCGCAGGCCGATCTCGATCAGGCGGCGCAGGCGCAGCTCCGCGGCGACCTCTCGGCCTACGCGGAGAAGACGCGCGCCGCGCAATTGTCGCTAGACGTCTTGATCCTGCCGCCCGAGGAGAAGCAGCAGATCGAGGAGATCATCGCCGCCGGGCGCCACCGCGCCGAGGTGCTCTACGGCTGGGGATTTTCCGACAAGCTGGCGACGGGAAAGGGGCTCGTCTCGCTGTTCAGCGGCGATCCCGGGACGGGCAAGACGCTGGCCGCCGAGGTCATCGCCGCTGAGCTCGGGCTGCCGCTCCACCGGGTCAACCCGGCGAAGGTGGTGTCGAAGTACGTCGGCGAGACCGAGAAGAACCTCAACGAGATCCTGGCGCAGGCGAAGTCGACGCACTCGATCCTCTTCTTCGACGAGGCGGACGCGCTGTTCGCGACGCGCGTGCAGAAGGTCGAGAGCGCCAACGATCGCTTCGTCAACATGGAGACGAACTTCCTCCTGCAGCAGCTCGAGCGCTTCGAGGGGATCGTCATCCTGGCGACGAACCTCGAGACGTCGATCGACCAGGCGTTCAAGCGCCGCATCGCCTACCACGTGGTGCTGTCGTTCCCGAAGCCGCCCGACCGCGAGCGCATCTGGCGCGTGCTGATCCCGGCGAAGGCGCCCGTCGCCGACATCGACTACCCGCACCTCGCGCGGACCTTCGAGCTGTCGGGCGGGCACATCAAGAACGCCATCCTGCGCGCCTCGTACGCGGCGGCGGCGGCGCAGAAGCCGCTCGATACGTTGCTGCTGGCCGACGCGGCGGAGAAGGAGTGCGCGGCCGCGGGCAAGCTCTTCCACAATCGGGAGACGCCCGAGCGGCCGCTCAAGAAAAAGCGCTAGACAGAATTTTTACAGGAGCAGCCGTTACCTCCGTCAAGCCTGAAGCGCGCGCCAGGGCGTGTTCGTTCGCACCATCGCGTTCAGGATCGTTAGAAGCTTTCGCATGCACGCGGTGATGGCGACCTTCGGTGGCTTGCCAGCTTTGTGCAGGCGGTCGTAGAACCGCTTCACGACGCCGTCGCGACGCAGGTACCTATCCGCCGGACGGTACCTCGGAAACGCTTGCCTATGCGATCGGGGCGTGGTTGCGGGGG
>Ga0272446_1001397_pt1 | contig 35011 bp, 38 predicted proteins | sample YNPCB0061_FD_194587 | JGI IMG/M metagenome (GOLD analysis project Ga0272446, IMG submission 194587) | Hot spring microbial mat communities from Yellowstone National Park, WY, United States - YNP-CB-006-1 | ecosystem: Environmental > Aquatic > Thermal springs > Hot (42-90C) > Sediment | place...
CGTATAATAAAAATTTCCGTCGGGGCGCGTAGCTCAGTTGGTTAGAGCGCCTGCTTCACACGCAGGAGGTCACAGGTTCGAGTCCTGTCGCGCCCACCATTTGCAAGGACTTCCGGAGGTTTCGTCATGGACCGTGGTGCAATTGGGTGCAGAACCGAGTTCGACCGGATGTTTCCTCCGACCAGCCCGGACTCTTCGGCGAAGAAGCCGAACAGCAGGCAAGAGCCTCTGACCAGCAGTACAAAGACAGACTCTTAGGAGAGCAGCTTACCGCGCAGTTCAGGAGCGGCCGTCTGCCTTCCGCCGGCTTCAGACCGACAGAGTGGGGGAATTGCCCGACCCTACGCAGGGCATCAGCAGCTCGGATGAGTAGGGCTGGCTCCGCCCATCCGCCGGAGATCTCTCCACTTTCCCCAAGGGCAACCATGTATGTAGCGCATGGCCTGCCAATTGGCCCGCACTACAGTCGGGTGGCCATTGTGGGCCGGCACCATCTCGGCGTCCACGCCTGCCGCTACCTACGGCTTGGGGCTCGGCGGGGCGCAGCGCGCCCGTTCCTCCGGAGTCATGGCCGCCAGTTCCTCTGGCGTCCACAGGATTGTGTTGCCCTCGGCCAGTTTGCAGTGTCCCTTCCGCACCATGTCCTTGATTTCCGCCCAGTCGCTCAACGGCTTCCGTGAGGTGCTGCCTGATTGGCCGGTAGGCTTGCTGCTTGACTTCGGCTGCTGGTTTTCCATCTGCAATTTCTCCTGCTGCACGATTCAGGACCTCATCAATCGGTCCGGCAGTCGTACTCAGTTTATCGTACAACTCCATGCCCTGACGGGCACTCAGCCCCACCTGCGCGTTCGCATCGGCCTTGATAACGTTTCCGGCCGCTCCCAAGTGCTCGGCCAGGTCGCCCCATCGGCCCTCACGATATGCCCGATATGCCTCTGGGGCTCGTTCCTCCAGATCCTTAACCATTCCCGGAAGGAATGCCGCCCCGATGGCCGTTCCTACCGCCGGCGACACCGGCCCAGAGCCAATGTAGTCAAGGTTCTGCGGAGTCGTTGACGGCAAAACCGCGGGTCACGCGCGAATTGAGGAGATTGGACGCCAACATCTTCGTCGATCTGCCGGCCAACGGTTCCCGCGAAGTCATCGTCGAGCTGCCCTCCCCGCCCGTGCCCGCGGCGAAGATGTTCCGCGCCAGTCTCTGGCACGCTTTGCGCCTGCCCCGCCGGCACGGAGGCGCCGGCGCAGCGATCGATCTGCCCTATTCCAACTTCGCCTACAGCCAGACCGGCACGCCCTGGCCCGTCAACCAGGCCGTCTACGTGGACTACACGCTCTACGATCTGCGCGGGCACCACGCCATTTCGGCCGAAGAACCGCTTGCCCAATTCCGGAACAACCAGGAGGCCAGCGGCCTGGTCACAGACGGTTTGATGCGGGCTGTGCCGTGTTGCCCGGCGGTCCGGGACTGGGAATCGACATTTCGGGCGAGTAGCCCGGCTCAGCCCACGCCATGCCGCCTCCCAAAACATCACCGGCGCGCCTCTATACTAGGCAATGAGGTCTGATAATGCGTGAATGGGAAGTCACCCGCCGGGCATTTGTAGGATCAATGCTGGCGGCGCCTCTCTCAGCCGAAGACGGCTGGGTGGAACTGTTCGACGGAAAGACGCTTCAAGGCTGGCGCCCGAGCGAAAGCCAGGCATCCTGGAAGGTGGCCGGCGGTCTGTTGTCCGCGGACGGGCCGCGATCGCACCTCTTCTACACCGGACCTGTGCGCAGCGCCAGCTTCCGCAACTTCGAACTGGAGGTGGAGGCGCTCGCCCGCCCTGCCGCCAACTCGGGAGTCTATTTCCACACTGCCTACCAGGAGACCGGCTTCCCCCGCAAGGGCTTCGAGGTCCAGATCAACAACACCGCTACCGGCGAGGGAGACTACCGCGAGAGAAAGAAAACCGGCTCCCTGTACGGCCTGCGGAATATCTACAAGCAACTCGTCCCCGATGACCGGTGGTTCAAGTTGCGCGTGGCGGTGCGGGGAAAGAATATTCAGGTCCGGCTTGACGGCGTCCTGCTGGTGGACTACACCGAGCCCACGCCGCCGGTGATCCCTCCCGGCAACGAACGCGAGCGCTTCCTCGACCGGGGCACGTTTGCCCTCCAGTGCCACGACCCTGGATCCAAGGTCCTCTTCCGCGGCATCCGGGTCAGACCTCTTCCCGATAATCTGCCACCCGGCGAGGCTCCGGTAGTCGACGACGTCTACCGGCGGATTATCGCCCTGGGAGCCGCCAATGTGCCCATGGTCGATTACCACGTGCACCTCAAGGCCGGCCTGTCGCTGGAGCAAGTGCTCGCCAAATCGCGCCGCGACGGCATCCAGTGCGGCATCGCCGTCAACTGCGGAAAGGGTTTCCCCGTGCAGGACGACGAAGGAGCCCGCCGGTTTGCGGAAAGCCTGCAAGCTCAGCCCGTGTTCGTGGCGATGCAGGCCGAGGGCCGCGAGTGGACGCAGATGTTCTCCCCGCGTTCGGTAGGACTGTTCGACTACGTTTTCACCGACTCGATGACCTGGACCGATAACCGCGGCCGCCGCATGCGGCTGTGGATTCCCCCGGAGGTGGGCACTATCGCGGATCCCCAGGAGTTCATGGATACCCTGGTGGCCCGGACCGTCGGCATCCTCGAGCAGGAACCCATCGATATCTACGTAAACCCCACCTTCCTGCCGGACTCCATCGCCGGCGACTACGACCGGCTCTGGACCGAAGAGCGCATGAACAAGGTCATCGCCGCGGCTGTGCGCAACGGAGTGGCTATTGAAATCAACAGCCGTTACCGCCTGCCGCGCCCGGCGTTCCTCAAAGCCGCCAAAGCCGCCGGATGCAAGTTCACCTTCGGCACCAACAACGGGGGACCGGACGATTTGGGGCGGTGCGAGTACGGCCTGGAAATGGTCGCGGAGTGTAACCTGGGATGGCAGGATTTCTTCGTTCCCGGCGCGGCGGGCCCCAAAGCGGTGGAGCGCAAGCCCGGGGCGCTGAAGGGCTGAAGGATCTCCGAAAACCGTCTTCATACCGCCCACCAGGTGCGCGATAATCGGTTGGATGCGATTGCGGGTCCAGTGCTACGCGGGCCGCAAAGCCGACGAGCGCCCCGTCCGCTTTCAGTTGGGTGATCGCGAGTACCTCATCGAGGAGGTTCAGGACCAGTGGTACGGTCCGGATGACACCTTTTTCAAGGTGCGCGCCGACGACGGTAACCTGTATATTCTGCGGCATAACGCACTGGAAGATGAGTGGCGCCTGGTCTCGTTTCGTTCGCTTTCCCGGTAGGAAGTTTGGTTAACAGCCGCACTCCTCGGAGCGTAAGTAATCTGCATCACGAAATTCCCTCAACTTTCCCGGTACCGGAAGACGTTTCCCTACGTATATAGAAAGAGACACCATCGAAACTGGCACACCGGGAAGGAGGTTTTGTGAACAGCGCTTCAGAAGCGGAAAAATTGCAGCGGCTTAGGGAAAAGACGGACCGGCAACTCGCCGCTCTGGTTGGCAACCGCTTGAAGCTCGGCCTCGCTCTGGCCCGGCTGGGCGCAAATATGGAATCAGGCGAACTCTATGTCAAGGCCGAGCGAGCCTACGCGGAAGCCTTGCTCCTGCTGCCCAGGATCTACACTGTCAGTGAGGCGGAACGGCGCCGCCTGGAAACCATGATCAGCGAACTCGGTGACGCGCTGGACGAGCCGCGAATGGCAGCTCAATCCGCATAACCGGCCGCAAAGCTTCGCTTTCCCTGCCCCGGGGTGAATTCGAGATCCAAACGTAAGTGGCTGTCCAGGCTCGAAACATATTCCTGAATTGGCCGTTCGTCTCGATATTGTCCCCTTCCAGCCGCTCGCCGTTCTCGCCGAAAACGCGGGTAATGAAAGCGGGTTGGGGGCCCCCGTACGCAACCGGCTGGAAGCCGACCCAAACTTCGATGTCGCCTTCCGGCCAATCGGCGAGGCGGACCGCGGTCGAGTAGCGGCCGTTACGGACCATCACCCGGCCTTCGTTGGTCATGAGCTCGAACGGCACAGTCTTCATGAGCTCATAGCGTTGCGTGTGACGCAACTCCCAGTCCAGCATGGTGCGGTCCGGCAGGTCCGTGGTTCCCTCAATCCAGAGCGTCCGGCCGGCCAGGCGCGGGGACAGGGTCAACGCCACCGTCCTGGCCGAAAGCAGCGACACTGCTCCCGCCAGCAGAAGTGATGAAGCGCACAACAGGCGTGCTGAAGACATAGGCCTGAAACATAGTGGGGAGGCGAGGACTTCTTTCTCGCCGGCCGGGCCTACGGGTTGACGCCGCCGACCTTCAACACGGGAGCGACGAATATGGAGAGAAAGCGGGCCTTCGGCAACGAATCGGTGAAAACCAGCGGGAGCAGCACCGCAAATCCAACCGCGGCAATCTGGCCCGCGAAAGACGCCAGAACCGCCCACGGTCTGGATGTCGTATCACCCGGTTGTTCCAGAAAGCAACGTTCGAACATGACGCGCCTCCTTCGTCTTCCCCGGCTGCGAACTGACTCACTTTCCGCACCCGGACTTATAGACACCGGGATAACTGGGATGGTTCCGCACCCGGCGCAGACGGGAAGGCGCTCGGCTATTTCAGATCCTTTACCCGAAGATTACGGAATTCGATGCGGTAGCCTTCCGCCTCGAGGCCGATGTAGCCCTTGGGCACATCGCAGTCCGAGAATTCCGTGGCGACTTTGCCGTTCACCGTGAGAGTCACCTTGCGGCCCTCGCAGCGGATGTCGAAGGTATTCCACTCGCCCGCCGGCTTCTCCAGTCCGCCGGTGCTCGTGTCCTTGAGGCTGATCCGCTTGGGCGCTCCGCCCACCAGCGTGTTGGCGAAGATGTAGCCGCCGTTGCCTGCTCCGGTCTGGGCCTGGTGCCAGATGGCGCCGTCGGCGCTGTTGCGGAAGAAAATACCGCTGTTGTACTTCGTCTCGCCTTCGGTCCTGGGAGTGAAGCGCCATTCGACGTGGAGCAGAAAATCGCTCAGCTCGCGGTCGTAACGCAGCCATTCGTGCCCGCCGTTGCCTTCGCACACGATCAGCCGCCTGGCCCGGTCTGTCTTCCACTGGGAAACGTCCGCCAGCTTGCCCGTGGGCGGAATGGGGAGCCGGGTCCACCCCGTGAATTTGGCATCCGGGAGGAGATCCACCCAGCCGCCGGCGGCCAGCCCGATACCGGCCGCCATCAGAAACACGCTAAGCAAACGCTGCATTGATTTTCTCCAAGTCGGCTTGCTCGCCGAAGTTCGTGCCTTTCAACGCCGGATCGATGCTGCGCAGCATGCCGGTGAGTACCTTGCCGGCCCCGACCTCGATGAAGTTTTCGACCCCGAGCGAAGCCAGGCGGCGGATCGACTCGGCCCAGCGCACCGGATTCGGCACCTGCTGGTAGAGCCCCTCGCGGGCTTCGGCGCCGGTGCGAATTTCGCGCGCCTGCCAGTTGTTGATGAGAGGCTGGTCGAGATCCCGGAATTCGGTGGCGTTCAGATCCACCGACAACCTTTGCTGGGCCGGGCGCATCAGCGCGCAGTGAAACGGGGCGCTGACCGGCAGCAGCACGGCGCGCTTCGCGCCCGCGGCCCGGGCCAGTTCGGCGGCCCGGTTCACCGCTCCGGCGTGGCCCGCGATCACGATCTGGTCCGGCGAGTTCAGGTTGGCCGCGGAGACCACTTCGCCCTGCGAGGCCTCGGCGAGAATCGCGTCGAGCTTCCCCTCGGGGAGCCGCAACAACGCGGCCATCGCGCCCACCCCGGGCGGCACCGCCTCCTGCATGTAGCGGCCGCGCTTGCGGACCAGTCGCACCGCATCGCAGAACCTCAGGCTGCCGGCCGCCACCAGCGCCGAATATTCACCCAGACTGTGCCCGGCGACATAGTCGAATACGACCCCCTGTTCGCGCAGCACCGCGAATGCGGCAACGGAAACAGTCAGCAGCGCCGGCTGCGTATTTTCGGTGAGTTTCAGGTCCTCGTCCGGCCCGTCAAAGCAGAGCCGGGAGATCGGGAATCCCAGCGCCGCGTCGGCCTCCTCGAAGACCCGCCGCGCCACAGGATGCGCGCCGGCCAGGCTCTTTCCCATGCCGGCAAACTGGGAACCCTGGCCGGGAAACAGGAATGCGGTTTTCGCCATCCCTAGGATTGTAGCAACCGGGTGTCAGTGGATGGTTCTGGTCTTGCGGTTCAGGTAATCCATCAGCAGATACTGTCCCAGCGTGTGCGGCGTCGTGAAGTACGCCTTGCCGCGGCACAACTCGGTGACCTTCTGGATGAAGTTCACCAGGCCATAATCGCTGGCCAGCATAAACGTGTTGATGAGAATGCCCTGCTTCTTGCAGCGGTTGACCTCTTCCAGGGTGCGGCTGATCACCAGCGGGTCCAGCCCGAAAGCGTTCCGGTACATGCGGCCGTCTTCAAGCGTCAGCGCCGAGGGTTTGCCGTCGGTGATCATGACAATCTGGCGCATATCCTTCTTCTCGCGGGCCAGAATGCGCCGCGCCAGAATGAGGCCGTCGCGGGTATTGGTGTAATAGGGTCCGACCTGGACGCGGGCCAGCCGGCTGAGAGCCAGTTCTTCGGCTGAATCGTGGAACAGCACGCAGTGCAGGCTGTCGCCGGGATACTGCGTGCGGATCAGGTGAGCCAGCGCCAGGGCCACTTTCTTGGCCGGAGTGAAGCGGTCCTCGCCGTACAGGATCATCGAGTGGCTGCAATCGAGCATCAGCACGGTGGCGCACGAGCTCTGATACTCGGCCTGGTGCACGTGCAGATCGGAGTATTCCAGACGGAGAGGCACGCTTGCCCCTTCCCGCCGGATGGCCGAGAAGAGCGTCTCGCTGATGTCGAGATTCAGCGTGTCGCCGAATTCGTAAGGTTTCGAGGAACCCGAGGCCTCGATGCCGGTGGCCAGATCGCGCGTGTCGTGCCTGCCGAAACTCGACTTGCCAAGCGAACCCAGCAGGTCCTTGAGGGTCTTGAATCCGAGGAAGTCCAGCGACTTGTCGGTCACCTCGAATTTCACCTGGCCCGGCGGCCCGCCGGATTCCGGTCCGGCTTGCGGCCCGTTCTCCGGCTCCCCGGTGCTGAGGTAGCCGTCGTCGATCATCTTCTGGACCAGGCGATCCAGAAGCCGGTCCATCTGCCCGGGCGTCAGCGACTCGAGCTGCCGCATCATCTGTTCGAGCCGTTCGTCGTCGAACAGTTCACCCGACGCGAGCGCCTGTTCGATGGCTTTCTTGAGCTCTTCGAGAGTGTGCCGGTCCCACTCGGAAAAGTGCGTGGATTGGGCGTTGAAACCACTCCCGAGAAGAAAATCGGAGAGCGCCTCGAGCAGGCCTTCGGAGTCGATGCCGAAATCTTCGCCCGTATAGCGAGAGTACCGGATGGATCTCATCGTCCCCCCAAACCAGGCGCTAATTGAACTGCCGCCGCTGAGGGCGCGGAAGGTCCGGTGTCTCGCGCTCGCGCGTCCCCGTCACCGGCTCCCGCCTGCGCTCTTCAGCCGAGTATCCGCGCTCCTCTGAGCGGCTGATGCGCCGGTGCGCATGCAAGCCTTCCAGAATGAACTCTGCCGCCGAGGCGCGCACGGCGTCGGAATCCGACGGATCTACTCCCAGCGCCGCTGTCTTCTCCATCAGTCCCTGAATGCTGTTCAGGCGGCCGGCCATGGCGCCGGCGTCGATGGTCTCCTCCAGCTTCAGGCTGCCCCCAAGATCGAACCACTGCACGATCTGGGACATGTTTACGCCGTCAAAATAGCGGTCGTAGATTCTGCCTACCGCGCTGCGAATCAACTCGCGCGCCACTGTGTCGCCGCCCTTCAACTCCCCCTCGTATTCCAGTTCGAGCTTCCCGGTTATGGAAGGCAGAGCGGCGTAAATGTCCTGGACGCGTGGCACGGCCACCTTCTCTCCGGACGAGAGGGCGCGGCGCTCCGCGTTCGAAACCACATTTTCCAGCACCGAAATCGGCAGGCGCTGCGAGACGCCGGAGCGCTTGTCGACGCGCTTATCTTCGCGGGCCAGGAAGGCCAGTTGCTCGACGATCTCGCGAATGAAAACGGGCACTTGCACGGCGACGGCCGACGGCCTGTCGCACCAGGCCTCCTGTTCGGTGATGGCCAGGCCTTGCTCGAGCGAAGCGGGATAATGCGTGCGGATCTCGCTGCCGATGCGGTCCTTGAGCGGCGTGATGATCTTGCCGCGCGCCGTGTAGTCTTCCGGATTGGCGGTGAAGACCAGCAGGATATCCAGGGGAAGGCGCACGGGAAATCCTTTGATCTGCACGTCACCCTCCTGCATGATGTTGAACAGCCCCACCTGGATCTTGCCGGCCAGGTCGGGCAGTTCGTTGATGGCGAAAATGCCGCGGTTGGCGCGCGGCACCAGCCCGTAGTGCACCGTCAGCTCGTCGGAAATGTCGTGGCCGTGACGGGCGGCCTTGATCGGGTCGATGTCGCCGATCATGTCCGCGATGGTCACGTCCGGCGTGGCCAGTTTCTCTACGTACCTCTGCTCCCGGGTCAGCCAGGCGATCGGAGTCTCGTCGCCCTGCTCCGCAACCAGATCGCGGCAGCGCCGGCAGATGGGGTGATAGGGGTGGTCGTGGATCTCGCAGCCGGCCACATAGGGCGCGGCCTCGTCAAGCAGCGAAGTCAGCATGCGAATCAGCCGGGTCTTGGCCTGCCCGCGCAATCCCAGCAAAATGAAATTGTGCCGGGACAGCAGCGCGTTCACCACCTGGGGCACAACGGTGTCGTCGAAACCCAGAATTCCCGGGAACAGGCTCTCCCGCTTCCGGAGCTTGCAGATCAGATTGCTCCTCAGCTCGTCTTTGACGCCCCGGCTCCCGATGCGGTCTTCAGAGAATGCGCTGCGGCGCAGCGCGCCCAGAGTGTGGGGAAGTCCCCGGATGAGGTTGTCCATAGCCAAGCATCCCTGCCCTTGACCACGATTGTAGCAGAGGTGGCTACTCGGGATTGAACTCGAAGAGTTGCCCGGCCACGCGGGCCACCAGGCGCCCGCCGATCAGCGGCTTGCCTTCGCTGGCGAAAAACACCGCCCCATCGGTGGATTCGCCCGCCTTCAGCCGGGTGCTGACGAAAGCGACGGCCGACGCCGCGGCCGCCGCCTTCAGGCGCGTCGAGGCGACTTCCGCCAGCGCGGCCTGGCGCCTCTGTTCGTAGCCGTTGGTCGAGCGCAGGCGGGAAAGTCCGTACAGGCCGGCCTCGTAGGTGGACACCATCTTGATGACATCGTTGCGGCTGCCCTTTTCGATCAACTCCATCACCACGTTCCGCGCCGGAGCCGCCGGCACCACCACGCCGTTGCTGCGGTGAAAACTGAAATCCTCCGGACGCACCACGCAGGAGTCCTGGGAGCCATTCGAGACCGCCACCTGAAAAATCGCGTACTCCCGCACGTGTACCGGCATGCGGGCGAACATTACGGTGACGCCGGCCCGGGTAAGAGTCTGGTATTTCAACCCGTTGGATTCGAATTCGATGACCTGCGCCCGCGCGGCGAAACAGCAGGCCGCCAGCAGAAGGAACCGGATCAGCGGGCGCGCGGGCATTCTGCAATCATTATCGCAGAGTATTGATGGGCGCCGGACGCGCGGCCTCGAAAGCTTCGATTTGCGGCAGGCGCTTCAAGATGTACCCCAGTTCGTCGACTCCGTCGAGCAGGCATTGCTTGGCAAACGGGTCGATGGGGAACTCGACGGCCACACCGTCCGGCAGAATCAGTCTCTGCTCTCGCAGTTCAACCGTCAGCCGGATCTCGGGGTCTTTCTCCACCCAGGCGAACAGCCGCTCGTGCACCTGCTCGGGAACGGTGATCGGCAACAGCGAGTTCTTGAGCGCGTTCTGGCGGAAGATGTCGGCGAATGAAGTGCTGATGACCGCGCGGAACCCAAACTGGGTCAGCGCCCAGGGGGCGTGCTCGCGCGACGAGCCGCACCCGAAGTTATCGCCGGCCAGCAGAATTTCGGCGCCCCGCGCGCGGGGCTGGTTCAGGATGAAATCCGGCCGGGGATGGCCCGCTTCGTCGTAGCGCCAGTCGTGGAACAGTTGCCGGTCGAGACCTTCCTTGGTGGTGGTCTTTAAGAAACGCGCCGGGATGATCTGGTCCGTATCGACATTGCGAACCGGCAGCGGGACCACACGGCTCTCGAGTCTGGTGAACGGCTTCATAGCAGTGTCCTCACATCGGTGACCACTCCGGTGACGGCGGCGGCCGCGGCAGTCAGCGGGCTGGCCAGGAAGGTGCGCCCGCCCTTGCCCTGGCGTCCCTCGAAATTCCGGTTGCTGGTGGAAACGCTGTACTCGCCGGGCTGAAGCTGGTCGCCGTTCATCGCGATGCACATCGAGCAACCCGGCTCGCGCCACTCGGCGCCGGCCGCCCGGAAGATGGCATCCAGACCCTCGGCTTCAGCCTGCCGCTTCACCTCGTAGGAGCCCGGCACCACCAGGGTGCGCACCTTCGGGCTCACCTTCCGGCCTTTCAGCACCGAGGCCGCGGCGCGGAAATCCGAGATGCGGCCGTTGGTGCAGCTTCCGATGAAAACGGTGTTGACGGGCCGCCCTAACAGCGGCTTCCCGCCTTCCAGGCCCATGTATGCCAGGGCCTTCGAAATTGCCTCGCGTTCCAGCGAATCGGCAATCCGGGCCGGATCCGGCACCGCCTGGGTGATCCGGATTCCCATGCCGGGATTCGTGCCAAACGTGATCATGGGTTCGAGAGCCGAGGCATCGATGGAAACCTGGCGGTCATAGACCGCCCCTTCATCGCTCGGCAGGCTCTTCCAGCGGGCCAGCGCGGCATCCCATTGGGAGCCCTTGGGCGCGTAAGGGCGGCCGCAGATATACTCGAAGGTCGTATCGTCAGGGGCGATCAGGCCCGCGCGCGCGCCGCCTTCGATGGACATATTGCAGACCGTCATGCGCTCATCCATGGACAGGGCGCGGATGGCCGGCCCGCCGTACTCGATGACGCAGCCCGTGCCCCCGCCCACTCCGATTTTGGCGATGAGCGCCAGGATGATGTCCTTGGCGGTGACCCCGGTTTTGAGCGTGCCGTCCACCTCAACCCGAAACGTTTTCGACCGTTTCTGGAGCAGGCACTGGGTGGCCAGCACGTGCTCGACCTCGCTGGTGCCGATGCCGAAGGCCAGCGCCCCGAAAGCGCCGTGGGTGGCCGTGTGGCTGTCTCCGCAGACCACCGTCATACCCGGCTGGGTGAGTCCCAGTTCCGGCCCGATCACATGGACAATGCCCTGGCGGTCGCTGCGCACGCCCAGGCACGGAATCCCGAACTCGGCGCAGTTGGCTTCCAGTTGCGCAACCTGTTTGGCCGCGATGGGATCCAGAATCGGCAGCGAGCGGTCGGTGGTGGGAATGCTGTGGTCCACCGTAGCCATGGTCAGATCGGGCCGGCGGACCCTCAATCCGCGCTCGCGCAGGCCCTGAAAAGCCTGCGGCGAGGTGACTTCGTGGACCAGGTGCAGATCGATGTAGAGCAGTGCCGGCGCGCCCGGCTCCTCGGCAACGACATGCGCGTCCCAGATCTTTTCAATGATGGTGCGGGGTGTGCTCATGGTGACTTCCGGGCCGGCTGTGCCCGGCCCTAACGGATGAATGCGCTGAAAACCCTATGTTACCCGATGGCGGCGCGGATCGCTTCGCCCACTTCCACCGTGGTGGCGGGCTGCCCGGCCGGCTTGAGGTCGGCGGTCACTTTGCCGGAGGCCAGAACCCGCTCGATCGCTGCGTTCACTGCCGCGGCCTCCTCCTTCAGACCGAAGCTGTACTCCAGCATCGCGGCAACTGAGCCGATGGCGCCCAGCGGATTGGCTTTGTTCTGGCCGGCTATATCGGGGGCGGAACCGTGGACTGGTTCGTACAGACCCACCCAGGCGCCGGATGGTTTCCGGTCGCCCAAAGAAGCCGAAGGCAACATTCCGATAGAGCCGGCCAGTACGGCCCCTTCATCGCTCAGAATGTCTCCGAACATGTTCTCGGTAAGAACCACGTCGAAGCGTCTGGGGTTCAGCACCAACTGCATGGCGCAGTTATCAACCAGCAGATGGTCCAGAGCGACGTCGGGAAACTCGCGGGATACTTCGATCACAACCTTGCGCCAGAGCTGGGAATTCTCCAGCACGTTGGACTTGTCCACCGAAGTGACTTTGCGGCGCCGGGCGCCCGCCAGGCGGAAAGCCATCCGGGCGACCCGCTCGATTTCCGGCCGCGTGTAAACCATGGTGTTCACGGCGCGTTCGCCGGCGCCTTCGCCGGAGATGCCCCGGGGGGTTCCGTAGTAGATCCCCCCGGTCAGCTCGCGGACGATGATCATGTCGGTCCCTTCCACCAGGTGGTTCTTCAGTGGCGAGGAATCCAGCAATGGCTGGTAAGCCTTCACCGGCCGGAGGTTGGCATACACACCCAGCGCCTTCCGAATCCCCAGCAGCCCTCTTTCCGGGCGCAGTTGGGGAGGCGCATTATCGAACTCGGGCAGCCCGACAGCCCCTAACAAAGTCGCGTCGGCCTCCAGGGCCAGCCGCACTGTCTCATCCGGCAGCGGCCCTCCCGTCTTGTGAATGGCGATTCCGCCCAGCAAACCCTCCGACAACTGGAGCGCGTGGCCCCATTTCGCGGCCACGTGTTCGAGCACCCCAACCGCCGCGCAGGTGACTTCCCCTCCGATTCCGTCTCCGGGCAGAACCAGGACCTTGAGATTCATTCGTTCACCGCCGCCTGGGCCCTCCGCCGCGCCTCGGGAATCAACTCGACAATCTCCTCGTCGAGCACCCCCTTCTTGCGGTCGGCCAGCGCGGTGAAACGCTGGTAGACCTCCTCGATCTCATCCCGGTCGAGTTCGTAACCGAGATCCTCCAGGCGCTTCTTCAACGCGTGGCGGCCGCTGTGCTTGCCCAGCACCAGCTTGCCCTCCGGCACGCCCACCGACTTCGGCTCGATAATCTCATAGGTGGTCTTCTCCTTGAGATACCCGTCCTGGTGGATGCCGGCCTCATGGGCGAAAGCGTTACGGCCCACAATCGCCTTGTTCGGCTGCACTCCGAAACTGATCAATTGCGACAGAAGCTGGCTGGCCGGGAACAACTCCTCGGTCACAATGCCGGTCTCGTAGGGCAGCACATCCCGGCGGGTCTTCAGAATCATGACCACTTCTTCGAGCGAGCAGTTGCCGGCCCGCTCGCCGATCCCGTTGATCGTGCACTCGACCTGGCGCGCGCCCGCGCGGATGGCGGCAATGGAATTCGCCACCGCCAGGCCCAGGTCGTCGTGGCAGTGAACGCTCACGATGGCCGAATCGCCCAGCACCGCGACCATCTCCCGGATCAAGGCCGCAAACTCGTCCGGCACCGAGTAGCCCACCGTGTCGGGGAGATTCACGGTCCGTGCGCCCGCCGCCACTACGGCCCGGCAAACCTCCGCCAGATAGGCAGGGTCGGTGCGCGCCGCGTCCTCGGCCGAAAATTCCACGTCTTCGGCATAGCGCCGGGCCAGTTCCACGGCGGCTACCGCCTCCTCGATCACCTGCTGGCGGGACTTGCGCAGCTTGTATTTCAAATGAATGTCGCTGGTGGCGATGAAGGTGTGAATGCGCGGCCGGCGGGCTGCCTCCAGAGCCTTGGCGGCCCGTTCCACGTCCAGCGCGCAGGCCCGCGCCAGGGCGGCCACCGAGGCCGACGGAAACTCGCGGCTCACCCTGTCCACGGCCTCGAAATCACCGTCCGAAGCAATCGGGAACCCGGCTTCCAGAACATCCACGCCCAGTTCCACCAGCTTGCGCGCCATGCGCAGCTTCTCGGATGTGTTCATGCTGCAACCCGGCGATTGCTCCCCATCCCGCAGCGTTGTATCAAAGATATAGACCCGGTTTGTCATACCCGTATTCGGTCCGGCGCGGCCGGACGAGCCGGTAAGCCGCCCGCACGCCGGTTCCCCATTCTATGCACGGCGCGCATGGATTTCGCAAATTTATAATTTTCCTCTGGCGGATTAGGCGTTCTTATTGTATAAAGGAAATTTATGGAACTCTACCTCCTGCAAGCCTTCCTCACCATTGCCTCGGAGCGGAGTTTTTCCCGGGCGGCCGAGAAACTCCTGCGCACCCAGCCCGCCGTTTCCCTGGCCCTCCAGCGCCTGGAGACGGAACTCGGCGAAAAGCTGATCGACCGTACCGGGCGCGAGCTGATGCTCACCGATGCCGGGCGCACCGTGCTTGAATACGCGCGGCGCTTCGAGAACCTGAGCCAGGAGATGGAGAATGCGCTGGCCGAGTTGCGCGACAAGTCGGCCGGACGGCTCACCATCGGGGCCAACGAGTCCACCACCCTCTACCTGTTGCAGCACATCCAGCACTTCCGGCAACTCTATCCCAAGGTGAAGGTGCGGGTACGGCGCAGCCTGTCCAGCAAGATCCCGGCCGAGCTCATCGACGGCAACCTGGAGTTGGGAGTCATCAGTTACGAACCGGCCGACGAGCGCCTGATCTCGAAGGTGATTTACACCGATGCCCTCTCCTTCATCGTGTCGCCCCGCCACCGCTTCGCGCGCCGCCGGTCCGTCTCCATCGCGGAACTGGGCATGGAGACCTTCATCGCCCACAACGTCGTTTCGCCCTACCGCGAGGTGGTCTTGCGCGAGTTCCAGCGCCACAAGGTTCCCCTCAACATGGACGTGGAGATGCCTACCATCGAAACCATTCGCAAACTGGTGGAGAACAACCAGGGGGTGGCCTTCCTGCCCAGAATGTGCGTGGCCCAGGAACTGGAGCGCCGGGCGGTGTGCGAGGTCAAGATCAAGGAACTGGAGGTGGAGCGAAAAATCCGGCTGGTTTACCCCGCCCGGCGCGCCGTAAGCCACGCCGCCCGGGCCTTTCTGGACCTCGTCACCAGCCGCACGGCTTGAGAGCGCTCACGGCTGCCGGCGACGCTGGCCGCCGCCGGAAAGTTCGTCGTCCAGCCGCTCGATCATCTCCAGAATCCCCGCAAAACGCATACCAAAAGGCGTAAGCCGATACTCGACGCGCGGCGGAATCTCGGGGAATACTTCCCGCTTCAGCACGCCGAACCGCACCAGTTTCCGCAGCCGCTCATTAAGGACTTTGGTGGTGAGTCCGGGTATCGCGCGTTCGATGGCCCCGGGACGGCACACCCCGTTGCGCACCAGACCCAGCACTGCCATCGACCATTTGCAGCCCACGACTTCCTCAACCATTCGGCTGGCGGAAATCCTCCGCTTGTCAGCCACCCGGGCAACCCGCTTTGTTTCCATAAATGAGCACCGGAAAGTAACCACCTGACCGTTTTGTGCCTGCTTTTCAACCCCTCCCGATTCGCGTACCTTCAGGTTAGAGGAGCAAACACGCAAACCATGAGCACGGCAAACATTGCTGGGTACGATTATCGGGCAGCCGGGCTGCCCGAGTCACCTGTCAGCCGCGAGGAATTCGAACTCCTCGAAAAAACGGTATTGCTGTCCGCCGAGGACAAACGGTACCTGAAGCAGGCAGGTGAGGTTCTCGAGACGGAAATTGAAGACGTGCTGGACGCCTGGTACGGATTTGTCGCCTCGCATCCACACCTGCTCTTTTACTTCAGCGGCGAAGATGGCCGGCCCAATCCGGACTACCTGGCGGCGGTCCGCAAGCGGTTCGGCCAGTGGATCCGCGACACCTGCCGCGCCGAATACGATCAGGACTGGCTCAACTACCAGCAGGAGATCGGGTTGCGGCACACCTCCGCCCGGAAAAACCGCACCGACGGGGTGGTCTCAAAAGCCAATCACATCCCCCTCAGGTACATGATCGCGTTCATCTATCCGATCACGGCGACGATGAAGCCCTTCCTGGCCAGGCGGGGACACGCCGCCGGCGAGGTCGAAAGAATGCACCAGGCCTGGTTCAAGGCCGTAGTGTTGCAAGTCGCCCTCTGGGCGCAGCCATACGCTCGGGAAGGCGCATTTTAGCGGCGGCCTCGCCGGCTACTTCCGGCCCCCGGACACTTTCTTGATCAGGGTGGACGCTTTCTTGGCGTCGGCCTCGCTCTCAAAGCCGATCACTGCCGAGTACTTCCTGCCGATCACCTGGGCCACCAGAAAGCTCAGGTTGATCCCGGCATCGGCCGCTGCCCGTGCGATGGCCGCTCCCAGGCCCGGTTTGTTGTCCCCTTCGACCAGCAGTGTGGGTATCGACGAGGCCTGCAGGCCGGCGCTCTGAGCCGCCGCCACGGACTTCTTGCCGCTGACCGGGTACAGTTCAATCGCCGCCTTGCCCGGATCGCCGGGATAGCGATAGCCCATCACCACCTGCAAATTGGCGCCGGCGCCGGCCAGCGGTTCCAGTGCGGCGGCGAGGATCCCCGGCGTGTTCGCAACCTCGCCCCGCCAGAGCACGATCTTCTTCACGGTAACTGGCATGTGCGTATCCTCCGGTACCTAATATCGCGCAAATCGGGCCCCGCGCACAGGTATAAAATCGCCTCATGAGACGCGTAGCTCTTGTTTGTTGCGCTCTCGCGCTGCCGCCCGCCGGGCAGGCCGGAACCAGCAAGTGGGCCAGGCAGGACCAACTGGCCGTGGGAAATGTAAGACTGCTCACCGTTGAGCCGGTCCAATGGCGCCGCGTGGAACTCACCGCCCCCGTCACGGGCACGTTTGCCACCCCCTTTGACCCCGCCGAGATCGCGGTCGATGCGGAGGTGACCGCGCCATCCGGCCGGAAGTACCGGGTCCCGGCATTTCTCTATCAGAAGTTCGAACGCCAGGTGCGCGGCGGCCGGGACAACACCACCACCGAGATCATGGTGGCCCCGGAGCCGCCCGAATGGAGGGTGCGTCTTACGCCCGCCGAGCCCGGCTCATACTCCGTACGCATCACCGCGCGCGACCGCACTGGAACCGCCGCCTCCGAGCCCATCGTGTTCACCGCCCAGGCAGCGCCGGGGCGCGGCTATCTGCGAGTATCCGGAAAGGACCCCCACTATTTTGAATTCGACGATGGCACGCCCTACTTCGCGATCGGCGAAAACCTCGTGGAAGGTCCGCTCTCGGAGTACTATCGCTGGATTCCGCGTTTGGCGAAAAACGGCGGCAACTACAGCCGCTTGTGGATCGGGCATCCGTACTTTGCGCTGGAACTCGGCCCGCTGGGCGAATACCGCCTGGACAATGCGTGGCGCCTCGACCAGGTGCTGGAGCTCAGTGAAGAGTACGGCATCTTCCAGAAGATGTGCATCGACTGGATCCGGCACATTACCCCGCGCGGCGAGCCGCGCAGGCAGTTCGACCTCGAAGATTACGCCTACAGCATCAGCAACGGCGGTCCGTGCCGCAACATGCGCGATTTCTTCCTGCTCCCCGAGGCCCGGCGGCTGTTCCGTAACCGGCTGCGCTACACGGTCGCGCGCTGGGGTTACAGCACCCACGTGATGGCCTGGGAACTGTGGAACGAGATCAACGCCGTGGATCGGGAGGTGAGCTCGGACCGGGCCTTGATTCTGGACTGGAATCGCGAGATGTGCGCTTACCTGAAGCAGATCGACCCGGCCCGCCACCTCACCACCAACAGCCTCGGTTCCAGCGCTTTCTGGCCGGAGATGTGGCGGATGCCGGAAAATGACTTTGCCCAGATGCACAATTATTACGGCTGGCACCGGCCGGAGGATGAAGAACTTGCCCACGACATGGCGGGTCTGGCTCTGAAGTGGCTCGAGCCGGTGCGGCACTTCAACAAGCCGTTCCTGTTTGCCGAGTTCGGAATCATTCGTGAAAAGCCCGATTTCCGGGCGCTTTGCGACCGCGACACCCGGGGCGTGCACCTGCACAACGGATTGTGGGCGCCGCTGGCCTTCGGAGCGGCCGGCGCCGGCGCGTTGTGGTGGTGGGGCCAGTACGTCGATCCGAAGGATCTGTACTTCCAGTTCCTGCCCGTGGCCAAGTTCACCGCGGGCATCCCCTGGACCACCGCCGGCTTCGAGCCGGCCCGCGTCGAGGCGGATCATCCGCAAGTCCGTGCCCTGGGGCTGCGCGGCAAGGCGATCTCGATCCTGTGGGTGCAGAACCGCGAACACACCTGGTGGAATGTCGTCCATGCAAACCCCATCCCGCCTGTGGAGCGGGCCACGGTGACCGTGAACGCCCTTGAACCCGGCCGGTACCGGGTGGAGATTTGGGACACCTGGACGGGAGCGGTCACACGCCAGAGCGAGGCGTCAGCCATCCAGGGGGTTGCCCGGATTCCGCTGCCGGCGATCGAGCGGGATCTGGCAATGAAACTGATTCGTCTGGACTAAAACGGGAGGAATCCGGATATGCGTTCTTGGCCGGTTGTGCTTCTTCTATGTTTACCCGGGGCGGCCGTCGAGCGGGCAGCCTACGACAGCAACGGGCGGATTATCGCTCTGCTTTCGGATGCCGAAGACCTCGAGGTCGCCACCAGCCTCGTGGCTGTGCTTCCCAGTGCAAAGCGTATTCCGATCCAGACACGGATCGTGCGCGACGGCGAGGTCTTGCAGGGTGTGGTCCGCAAAGGCAGCGCCCTGGCGTGGTCCGGTTCGTTCAAACTGCCCGACGGCGGGAAAGGGCGTATGGAGTTTCAGGCGGAGGAGGACGCCGCCGGCATCCGGTATTCGAGCAGCGTCACGGCGGAAACGCCTCTCAACGTGGACGCCCTGGAATTTGTGGTGGATCTTCCCCGGCCGGTCTTCCTGAACGGCCGCGTCTTCCCGGAGGGTTCGCCGGCCATCCCCCTCACCGCCGTCAAACCGGCCCGGCCGGCCCTCTACCGGGGTGAGCCGGCGGCTCTGCGCTGCCAGGACGCGGCGGGCAGCGTGACGCTCGACATCTCGTTTGACAGCGCCCGCTCCACATCCCTTGTCGACCGCTGGGATACTCTGGGCCGTTCTTTTCAGATCCGTGCCGCGCTTCAGCGCGGCGCCCTCACTCAGGGCGCGGCCGCCCGGCTCACGGCTACCCTGCGGCTGGCTAATAACCCGCCCGCTCCTGCCCCGGCACGCCTGGTGCTGGACTCCGCCAGGCCGCGCTACCGCTTCGACGGTTTCGGAGGGAATTACTGCTGGAACAATCTGTCTCCGGTGTCCGCATACACCCTGAAGAACCTGAAGCTCGCCTGGGCGCGCACCGAGATGAAGGTGTTGCAGTGGGACCAGCAGCGCGACCATCCCGGACCCGAAATCCGTGCCGACCTGGAAACCATGCGCCGCTTCCAGCAGATGGGTGTACCCTACGTGATCAGCATCTGGTGGCTGCCCGAGCGGTTCTACACAGATCCCTACGAAAGGCCCAGGATGGGACATTTCCGCATCATCAAGCCCGAAAGATGGGACGAACTGCTGGAACTGCTCAGCAGCTACCTGCTGTACGCCAAACGCGAGTACTCCGTCGAACCGGATTTGTTTTCCTTCAACGAATCCAATATCGGGGTCTACGTAGGCTTGACTCCGGAAACCCACACCGAAGTCATCAAGCGCATTGGCGCGCACTTCCGGAAGATCGGCCTGAAGACCAGGATGCTGCTCGGCGACGCCACCGGGCCGCGGGATACTCACAAGTTCGTACTGGAAGCCGCTTCAGATGCCGAGGCCCTGCAATTCGTCGGCGCCGTCGGGTTCCATTCCTGGGGCGGCGGCACACCGGAGCAGTATGCCGCCTGGGGAGATGTGGCGGAGTGGCTGAACTTGCCCTTGCTGGTGAGTGAACTCGGCGTGGATGCGGCGGCCTACTACACCCGCTCCTGGGACAGTTATCACTACGGGCTGCGGGAAGCGCGCATGACCCAGGAACTGCTGACCTGGGCCCGGCCGCAAGGTACGCAATACTGGCAGTTCACTAACGACTACGCGCTGGCGCGGACCCTGCCGGATGGAACTGTCGAACCAACCGCCCGGTTCTGGCTCATGAAGCACTTCACCGATCTGACGCCGCAAAAAAGCGAGGCGCTGAGCACGTCCTCCGATCAGCCCGCCGTGTTGTTTACCGCCTTCCGGAAGGCTGGCGGCTACACTCTGCACATCCTGAATCTCGGCGCGGCGCGCGAGGCGGCTCTGGAGGGCCTGCCCGATGCCGGATGGCAGCCCACGCAAACCACCGAGACCGCCCACTACCAGCAGAAGCCGGCGCTTCGTTCCAGCGGCGGGCGGCTGCGCATCAGTCTGCCGCCCAGGTCGCTGGTCACCTTGACGGCCCAGGCCAACTCGGTCGAAGGGGCCGGAAAGACGGGTCCGGACTGAGAATTATCCCTATCGCGGTCCCAAATTCAGCCAGATGTCCAGACGGGGGGTTTGCCAGTTGTAAGCTTTGCCGAGGATGTCGAGGGTGCCGTTGCCGTCAAGATCGGCGATTTTGGCTTCGTGCAGGTCGTAACCCTGGGCGACGATGGTTTTCTGGAAATTGCCCCGCCCGTCGCCCAGCAGCAGGTAGATCTTCGATTGCGGGTTGCCCCCGTTGAGACGCATTTCGGCGCAGAAGATGTCCAGGTGGCCGTCACCGTTGCAGTCCACCACCGAGAGACTGTGGCCGTTCTCCACCGGATCAACCAGAATCTTGGGCTTCCAGGTCCCCTTGATCCACTCATACATCACCAGCGGACCTGCGCCATCGCCGGCCACGAAGACGATCTCGGCTCGGCCGCCCTCGATGAGTTGTCCGGCCGCGGCGCGCGAGAAATGGTACCCGCCATCCACCGGATTGGCATCGAACCGGCCGCCGCCGCGATGCTTGAACCAGTATCCGCCGCCGATGAGGTCGGGCGCGCCGTCGCCGTCGATATCCGCGAGCCAAAGCCCTTCGTGCTCGTTAACGGATTTGAACGGCGGCGAGGTGGCGCGCTGCTGCATTTCGCTGTCGAAGGTGTAGGTAAAGATCGGGCTGAGGGGCCACTCGCCGGCCTGGCGGGGGTCGGGAGGCACCCGGGCCAGCATCAGGCAGTGCCCGCCCTGGTTCCAGAAGACCAGTTCCTTCCTGCCGTCTCCATCCACGTCGGCAAACAGCAGGTCATGGTGCTTGCGCCCGCCGGACGCCTTGATGGTGTGGCGCTTCCAGGCGGCATCCGGCCTGAAGTCGGGATACGGGTTCTCCCACCACCATACCTGGTTGCCCATCGCGCCGGCGCCGTCGGCTCCGGCGATGAAATCGAGATCTCCGTCGCCATCCACGTCGCCGAACGTCGCGCCGGCCTCGGGCCGCAGAGCGGCGGATTCAAGCACGTAGCGGGTCCACCCGTTCGGTCCGCGGCGGAACCACACCACCGAAGGCGCGGCGGTGCGCTCGCCGATCACGAAGTCGTTGACGCCGTCTTTGTCGATGTCGAAAACCGTGGCCGAGGTCTGCTCGGTGCCCCTGTTGGGCGCCGGCAAATCGCCTTTCTTGCTGGTGAGGTGCTTCCAAACGAAAGGACCGGGCTGAGCCATCAGCGCCGCCGCAATGAGCGCCGCGGCGCAGGCCGCCGCAATGCTGGGATGAGACATGACAACCTCAGATGTCGTCGGCACGCCCGGCGGAGAATCCGCCGTCCACCACCAAGGTCTGCCCGGTCATCCACGCGGATTCGTCAGAGGCCAGAAACAGAATGGCGTTGGCGATGTCATCCGGCTCGCCGAGCCGGCCCATCGGGTGTAAAGCCTCAAGCCGCGAGGCGTGCTGCGGGTCGCTCAGCAGGGGAGCCGTCATCGGTGTCCTCACGAATCCGGGACACACGCAGTTGACCCGGATTTGCCGCGCCGCGTAGTCCATGGCCATGCTCCGGGTGAGCGCGACGATTCCTCCCTTGGAAGCGCTGTAAGCCGCCCGGTTGCGGACGCCGGTGATGCCGGTCACCGAGGACATGTGCACGATGCTCCCGCCCGTGCCGGGAAAATACTGCAAGGCGTGTTTCGAGCACAGGAACGCGCCCTGAAGATTCACTTTGATCACCCACTCCCAATCCGGGCTTGCGAGATCGCTCAACGAGTGGCGCACCGCAACCCCGGCGTTATTTACCAGCACGTCAATGGAACCGAACTCGGCGGCCACCCGCCACATCGCTTTGGCCACCGAGTCCTCGCGAGAAACGTCGCACCACAGGGCAATCGCCTGCGCCGAACTCCGGCGCAGTTGCGCCGCCACGCCGGACGCGGCCTTGCGATTCACGTCGAGCACTGCCACGGAGGCTCCGTGGCGGCCGAACAGTGAAGCCGTCGCCGCCCCGATCCCGCTGCCACCCCCGGTGATGACAGCGACCCTGTCTTTGAGCCGCATAATCGTTCGAGTATCGAAACTGGCGCTGAAAGCGCATTCTAGCATAGGCAACGGGGAGCGATGCGCAGCCGCGGGCTGCGGCGCTGCGGGGAAGGAACCACCGGCGGTAAACTCAGTCCAGGAAGCCGCGCCAGGTGTTTCCCTTGGCGTCGCGCAGGATGATGCCATACCGGTCCGAAATGCCGGAAATCGAGTTGCCTTTCGAGTCACGGAAGCGGTAATGGATCGAGTCGTCGGTAAGCCGTTCCGCCTGCCCGCGCCAGACGTTGCCGAACTCGTCGCGCAATTGCACGAACTCGCCCATGCCGTAACCGTGCACCTTGTGCCCGCCCGGCCTCTCGAAGCGGTAGAAGCCGCTGGGAAGGGATGGCCCTCTCAGGCGCCGGAGCCGTCTTCGGATCATCTCATCCCTAGAGCAACAAACTATGGAGCTAAGTGGTATCAGGCGTTCACATTAGTCCGCCCAACCGATTCACATGACTTTCGGCTTGATGACCACCACCCCGAGCGGTTGCATGGCGGTCACCAGCCGGGCATACATCGCCTCGTCCCGGTAAGTTCCCACGATGCAACCACCCGAGCCGGCAAACTTCGCCGTCGCCCCGGCGGCGCGTGCGGCCTGAATCATTTCGAGGTTTCCCTGCCCTACCTGGTAGATCCTGGCGCGCAGGTCGAAGTTGGCGTTGATCAACTGATCGAGCGTGTCGTAGTCCCGGCGCAGCAGCGCCTCCCTTCCGCGTTCGGCATAGGAAGCCCACGTCTTCATGGCCTCCACCACGGCCGGCTCTCCCGCCTTCCAGCGTTCCCGCACGTTGCTGTGGAATACTTCAGTGCCTTCGCTGAGGCTGGTGCGGTAAGCCAGATACAGCTTGGGTAGCAGGGCCGGATCGAGTCTCTCGTAGTTCCCGTAACCCTGCCTCTCGATGATGTCCTTTGCGAAATCCATGTAGACCAGACCTTCGTAGGCCTGTATGACCCGGTCCTGCAAGCCGGCGGGCACTCCCAGTTCCTTGGTTTCGGTTTCGAGCACCAGATTGGCCTGCACCGGCAGGGGGATCTCGAGCCGGTAATATTGCATCAGCGCGCGCAGAGCGGCGGTGATAATGGCGCTGGACCCTCCCATCCCGAGCCGTTGCGGGATGTTGGACTCATACTCGATGGTGAAATTGCGTTCCTCCAGCTCGATCCCCTGCTCCCGGCAGTAGTCCATCAAACGCACCACCAGGGCTTGGATGATGCGGATGCCGCCGTAGTAACCGCGCCATCGCGTGGTCCGGTAAAGATCCTCCAGGTTCTCGAAGACCGGCATATCGGCCTTGGAAAGCCGGATTTCGAGACGCGCGCTGGGAAACAGCAACACCCGCGCCCGAAAATTCCGGACCGAGAACGAAATCGTCTTGCCATAGTATCCGTCGCTCGGATTCCCAAGAAGTCCGGCGCGCGCGTAACCGTAAGTTTCAATCATGCCTGCTTACTCCCGGGACCGGCCCCTGCCTGAGCCGAGTCTAATAGTATAGTTACCGGACCGTCGTTCACAAGATGCACCTGCATCATGGCCTGGAATACGCCCGTTTCGACCGGAATGCCCCGGGCTTGCGCCGCCGCGATGAAATATTCATACAGCGCCCGCGCCTGTTCCGGACCCGCGGCCAGATCGAAGCTCGGCCGGCGCCCCTTGCGGCAGTCGGCATAGAGCGTGAATTGAGACACCACCAGCAGCTTCCCTCCGGCCTCTGCGACGCTGCGGTTCATCTTTCCGGCTTCGTCCGGGAAGATCCGCAGGGCGGTTACCTTATCGGCCAGGTACTCGGCATCCCGGCGGGTATCCGTCTTCGCGATCCCGAGCAGAACCACCAGACCTTTCCCGATCGATCCGGCGGTCTTACCCTCAACCTCCACTCGGGCCGTCTGTACGCGTTGTATGATAACTCTCATAACTCGGCAGCCTCGCGGCGGTCCGGGGAGTTAGTAACGCCGCCGGCCGGAATCAACCAGTTTAACTTGTCACGGGGTAAGTGGGGCATATGTTATAGTGGCGAAAGGAGAGCTAATGCCCAGAGGCAAAACAGTGCAGGATACTGACATTCTGACCATGGCCCTGCGCGGCTACGAGCAGGAAATCGAGAAGATCCAGCAGAAGATCGCGGCGATCCGGGCCCAATTACGGGGCAAGGCGAGTGCGAAACAAGCTGCCGTGATCGAGGAGCCCAAGCCGAAAAGGAGGCTGAGCGCGGCTGCCCGCAAGCGCATCTCCGCGGCCCAAAGGAAGCGGTGGGCCGAGCATCGCAAGAAGATGGCTCAGGCCTCCAAGGCCGAATAAGCCCGCGCGGATCCTCTCAGGCGCTCCTGGCGCCGAGCCGCAGGCGCCACCCAAAGCGGTTGAGTATCTCGTCGGTTTTCCCGGAGGCTGCAATTCGGCCGTGGTCGAAGAAAACGGCCCGGCGCGCCAGAGCGCAGGCCAGTTCCGGGTCGTGGGTGACAAGTATCTTCGACTGCGGCAATCGCTCGAGCACATCGACCAGCGCGCGCTGGCCGGGCGGATCCAGCGATGTGGTCGGCTCGTCCAGCACGAGGATCTCGGGATTCATGGCCAGGACACCGGCGATGGCGACCCGCCGCTTTTCGCCCGCGCTGAGATGGTACGGGGCTCGACCGTGAGCCTGCGCCATGCCGACGGTCTCGAGAGCCCAGCGTGACCGCGCCAGCGCCTCGGCGGGCTCCAGCCCCATGTTCAGGGGACCGAAAGCAACGTCATCCAGAACGGTGGGCATGAACAACTGGTCGTCGGATTCCTGAAAGACGATCCCCACTTTCTGGCGCACTTCAGTGAGGGTCTCGGCCCCGAGTTTCAATCCCGCCACCGTAATCGAGCCGCTTCCCCGCAGCAACCCGTTCAGGTGGAGAACGAAGGTAGTCTTGCCCGCTCCGTTCGGTCCCAGCAAGGCCACGGTTTCACCCTCAAACAGGTCGAAATCGACGCCGTCGAGAGCCACGGTTCCGTCGTCGTAGCGATAGCGGAGGTCGCGCACCTCCAACACCCGGGTCTGCCGGTCTTCGCTCATCCGAGCCTCCCCGCGGCCAGACGCAGAAGCGCCAGGCCGCCGCCTGCCGCGGCCAGGAACAATCCGTCCGCCCAGCCGAAGCGGGCCGCCGCCGGCATGTGGAAGTGCCCGTGAAACCCGCGGGCCAGCATGGCGCGGTGAATGTTGTCCGCACGTGCGTAGGAGCGCGCGAACAGCACGCCCAGGGCCCCCGCCGCGGCGCGAAAACCAGCCCGCCGGAAACCTCCCCTCGAAAGCGCGGCCGAACGCATGTGCTGGGCTTGTTCGGAGATGATAAACAGATACCGGTAGAGAAACTGGGCCACAATCAGCAGGAACCGGGGAGCCCCCAGCGACTCCATGGCTCGCAGCAGATCGGGCATGCGCGTCGACGCGACCAGCAGCAGAACCCCCAGCGCCGACAGGTAGCTTTTCGCGGCCAGCGCCAGGGCTCTTTCCGGCTCGCCGGCCAGCCAACTGGCCAGGCCGAAGACGGCGCTGAACGGCAACACCACGGCGGCGCGGACCAGCGCCCCCCAGACCGGCAACCGGGCGGCAACCAGGCCCATCACCAGGGCTCCGAAATACAGCAAGGATACGGCCGCCAGATGATCCTGCGCCGTCGAGAGCAAGACCAGAAGCGCGAGCGTCAGCAGAATCTTCGCCCGGGCGTCCCGGCGATGGACCGGACTGTCTCCCCGGCTCCAACGCTCCAGCACGACGTGATGCACTCAGGCGCTCCTCCGCCGTCTGGCCGCTCTCGCCAGCACCAGGCAAACCCCGTAGACGAGCGCCAGGCCGGCCAGGCCGGCGGCCGCTTTGCGAAGCCACACTGAGGACAGGAATCCGGCCTCGTAGTCGGCAAAGGGAGTGGCGATCAACGCCTTGGCGCGCCCGGAGATTCCGGCATCCTGGGCCAGCTTTTCCAGCCCGTCCGGCCACGCCGAAGCGAACAGCACTCCCACCGCCGCCAGAAAGACCGCCGCGACCAGAAGCCCCGCCAGCACGGGCGCGCCCCGCCCCGAGGGAGCGCGAATAAAACCCGGGTTGATCCGCTCAATCGCCTGAAACACCGCCAGCGTGATGGCGCCCTCGATGACGGCCGACACCAGGAACAGGGCCACGGAGATCCCCAGCACCGGCCCGGGGATCCGCACCCCCGAAAGCAGCAGTTCCGCCATGGCCAGTAACGCCGCGGCAAAAACCGAAAGCACGCCCCCCAGGAAAAGAGCGAACTTGCGCGCGCCGCTCCGGCCCCAATAGTGATAGGGGAGATAGCCGGCCAGCACACCCACAATGGCCATGTTCACCACATTGGCGCCCAGGGCCAGCAGGCCGCCGTCCTGGAAGATCAGGGCCTGAATCGCCAGAATGGCGGTCATTACCACGGCCGCGGCCGAGGGTCCCAGGGTCACCCCCAGCAGCGCGCTTCCCACCAGGTGTCCGCTCGTCCCCACGCCCACCGGGAAGTTGATCATCTGGGCGGCGAATACGAAGGCGCCCATCACTCCCAACAGGGCCACCCGGCTCTCTTCCAAATCCCGCTGCGCGCGGCGCGCCAGATAAGCGACGGCCGGCGCCGCGCCTATATCCAGCCCGGCCCACACCGGCATCGAGAGAAATCCGTCGGGAATGTGCATGGACCGCCTATTACAGTAGCACGAATCAACGGATCGTGACATACACCGGCGCCCTCTCCCGTTGTACTCTGGTGACGAGTATGAGCACACTCAGCCGGATCGGGGTGGCCATCGACTCCGACCTCCTCGACAAATTTGACAGCCTCATCGCCAGGCGAGGCTACACCAACCGTTCCGAGGCGTTTCGGGACCTGATTCGCGACGAACTCGTCTCCGAAACCTGGGAAAAGCCCGACAGCAACGTGGTGGGCACCGTGACTCTGGTGTATGATCACCATGTCCGCCTGCTGAACGAGAAACTGACCGATCTACAGCACCAGCACCACCGCTCAATCCTTTCCACCCTCCACGTGCACCTGGATCACGATAACTGCCTGGAGGTGCTGGTGGTGCGCGGCAAGGCTTCCACGGTGAGGCACATCGCCGACTCGCTGATCAGCACCAAGGGGGTCAAGCACGGCCGGTTGACGATCACCACCTCGGGAGCCGGGCTGCCATGATCGTGGGCACAGGCGTGGATCTGGCCGAGGTGCCGCGCATCCGCCAGAGCATCGCGCGCTTCGGGCGGCGCTTCACCGAGCGGATTTACACTCCCGCCGAAATCGCCTACGTGGAGCGCAAGGCCAACCGGTATGAACGCTACGCCGCCCGCTTTGCCGCCAAGGAGGCCGGGATGAAAGCCATCGGCACCGGCTGGCGGCACGGGGTGAGGTGGCGCGACTTCGAGGTCGTCAACCTGCCTTCCGGACGGCCCACCCTGCGGCTGCACGGCCGGGCCGCCGAATTCGCCCGGAAGCTGGGAGTGAAGAGCATCGCCCTATCGCTGACCCACACGGCCGACCTGGGCATGGCCCACGTGGTTCTGGAAGATTAGCGCGGCGCCGGAACACCGGCCGGGGCCGCGGCGCGCAATTGCGCCTCTTCCAGCCGCCGGGTCTCCTGCCAGGTGTAAATCATGCGGTGGATCACCGTCACCGTCGAGAGCACCGCGATCACCCATAGCACCGCCGCCATGCGGTCGAACAAGGCGCCGATGATAATCAGCACGATGCGCTCCGGACGCTCCAGAAAGCCAACCTTGCACTTCGGGATGGTGCACTCGGCCCGCGCGCGCGTATAACTCACCATCACCGAACCGGCCATCACAACCGCCGTCAGCACGATATAGAAAAACCGGTTGATGCTCGCGTAATAAACCAGGAGGCCGACCAGCAGGGCAAGGTCGGAATACCGGTCCACCACGGAATCGAAGAAGCCGCCGAAGCGGGTAACCTGGTTGGTCGAGCGCGCCACCCGGCCGTCCACCATGTCGAACAGCCCCGCCCCGATCACCACCAGCGCCGCGCCCTTGAACCTGCCCGCCGCGAACAACATTGCCCCGAAGATGTTGATTACCAGCCCAAAAAACGTAAGCACATTAGGGTGGATCCGGGAGAGCGCCAGGCCGTGCACCAGGGCGTCGATTACCTTGCCGCAAGCCCAACCGATCGCGCGCGTGTATGTCATGCCCGGCTATTTCGACAGATCATGAATCGTAGTCAGCTTGAGAATCTCAAATTCCTTCACGCCGCCTGGAATCGCGATCCTGACCGTGTCCCCTTCTTCCTTACCGAGCAGCCCCCGCCCTATGGGAGAACTCGTGGAAATGCGGCCGTTGGCCGCGTCCGCCTCTTCGGTGGTCACCAGACGGTAGGTGATCTGCTCGTCCTTCTTGAGGTCCAGCAAAACCACCTCGGACCCCAACCCGACTTTGTTATGGGGGATCTTCGACAGATCCACCATCGACATTTCGGCCAGGCGCTTCTTGAGCTGGTTCAGACGGGCGTTCACGTAGCCCTGCCGCTCCTTCGCCGCGTGGTATTCGGCGTTCTCGCTGAGGTCGCCGTGCGCCCGGGCCTTCAGAATCTCCTTCGGCAGCTCGGTGCGCAACTCGTACTCAAGTGACGCGATCTCATCCTGCAACTTCTTCTTGATCTCTTCCATGGAGCGGCAACGTTCTCAGTTGCTCATTATAAACCTTCCTGACCGGGCCGCGGCCGAACACGCCAAAGGCCTTACTGAACCGGCAGGTTGGCCGCCTTGGATCTGATTCCGTTCGCCGTGATCACCACCGGCTGAATCCCCGTGGGGGTATCAGGGTCCACCTCCACATTGATCTGATAAAGACCGACGTTGTAGGGCGCCAGGCCAGCCCATTTAACCTGCGCCGCCTTACCGCCGATGGTCACCGACGGAAAATGTGTGACGGTGTACAGGCGGTCCGCCGGCGTCGGCTCGCCGCTGGGGGGCTGGCTGTCCACCGGACCCAGCCCGTTGGCGTAGATCGAAATGACCTTCCCGCGCTGCGCCGGATTGGCCACCTTCACCAGTTTGTTTGCGCTGTCCAGCACCGCCGCCAGAAGACGGCCGCTGTCCGCGTCCGTGTACTCGAAGGCCGCCGGGGAATAGTCGGAGAGAGTCAGTTCGTAAACATCGCTGTAGGAGTCACCGATGATGACTTTCATCTTCACTTTGTTCAGCCCTTGAAACTCCCACGGTATCTGCACGTTGATCTGCTTCTCGCTAACAAAGTGGAGGCGCCCGGGCAGGCTCAGCCTGGCCTCCGGCGCATCAAAGCTCACGCTGACGCCGGCAAGGGACAGCGGCAGATAGGGCGTATTAAAGACCCGCGTGGCATCGCTCAGCGCGGCGCCAAAAATCGTGATGTACGAGCCCGGCGCCAGGCCCGGCCCAACCTGGAAACTGGCGGCGTTCACCACTGAGCCGATGGCCGGCTGCATGCGCGCCGTCCCGTTGAACTCCACCACCAGGTCGGTCCCGATCACCTCTCCGGTGAACTGCTGCTCCCCAAGCTGCGGCCCCAAGTCGACCTCTGCGGCGGCAATACCCAGAACGTCGGTCTTCTCATCGGCCTGGTAGATCGAACCTCCGCCCTTCGTAGCCCGGAAACGTACAGGGACGTTTGGTATCGCCACGCCGTAGCGGTCCACAACCTTCATGGTCATCAGCCAGCCGGTCTCCTTCACCACGCCCGCAAAGCCGTCCCCTTGAAGCGCAAACACGTTGTACGGCTGGCCGTCGCCCACCACGTACATGTAGGGCACCCGCAGGCTGTCCGCAAAGACGATGTAGCCTTCATAGATGCCCGGATCCGGCTGCTGGCCCGCCAACCTCAGCGTCACCGTCGCGCTCCCCCCTGCTGGCAGAGAGGGAATCTGCGACACAGACGGCGTCAGGGTCGCCCGAAAATCGCTTTGCCGGGGCTCCACCCTGACTCCATACGACGCGCTGGCGTTGCCGGTGTTGGTGATTCGCAGAGTGCGCGAAATGGGCAGCGTGCCCGGACCGATGACGCCGAAAGACAGCACGGCCGGCTGGCACGTCGCCTGAACGGCAAACGCCGCCCCGGCGTTGAGCTTGCCGCCGCCTACTGCCGTGACACTGGCCGGATTGCCCTGGAAATCCCGGACGTCGCTCGAAGCCGTATTCACCACCGCCGATTTCAGTTGCGCGGGAGTGAACCTCGCGTTCTGCTGCTTCACCAGCGCCGCCGCCCCGGCCACCAGGGGAGCGGCAAAGCTGGTTCCCTGGGCGGCCGTAAACCCGCTGGGATCGTACAATTCGCCGTTCGGGTCGTACTTTTGGGTCGCGGTGTAGATGTCCGTTCCCACCGCGGCCAGTTCCGGCTTGATGCTGTGATCGCCGATCGAGGGCCCCTGGGAGCTGAAGTCCGCCACCGTGTCATACTCGGCATCCACCGCCTGGAGCGAGGGGTCGAGGGTTACCGGCATGTCGGGTTTGGATAGCAGGCTGTTCTTCAGGTCCAGGCCGTCGCGGTTGCCGATCATGGCGGCTGGAATTCCGGTTTCGACCAGGCCCAATGGGGCAAACGGGTAATCCCGGCCCGCCGTCTGGTAAATCACCACGCCGGCCGCGCCCGCCTTCTGCGCGTTGTTCACCTTGGTGGCGAAAGCGCAATCGCCGCGCTCGATCAGGGCGATGGCGCCGGTCAGCGAACCGGTGGTCAGGGGTGAGCATGCCCTGCCGTTATCCTGAAGCCGGGCGACATCGCGCAGCGGCGCAACCAGCGTCGGGGCCGGCTTCGGACCGTCGCCGAACAACGCATTCAAGCGCCTGCCCTCGGCAACGACAGCGGCAAAAAACACATGCGAGTTGGTTGTGGCGCCCACGGTGATTGCCGAGGGAGCGGTGCCGGGCGTATGAATCGAGTTCAGCGCCGGGAATTCAAGCCCGGCCGCCCCGTCATTGCCCGCCGATACCACCACGGTCAGTCCGCTGCTCACGGCGTTCTCCACCGCCTGGGCGCGCACGTCGCAAACGTCGCGGCCGCTGGCGCCGCAGTTGGTGTCTTCAGGCCCGTACACGGCGGGACTGCCGATGGGCAGCACCACAATGTCCATGCCATCCTGCAAAGCATCTTCGAGGGCCTTCACCACCACCGGGGTCCGCGTCGTGTCGTTCACCCCCGGCGACCCGAAAATCTTGTAGTTGCCCAGATATGCCTTGGGCGCCACACCCTGGATGCTGGCGGCCGGTCCGGTGACCCTGGCGCCGGCGGCGATCATCGCAACCGCCGTGCCGTGGCCCACGCGATCGCGAGGCGAGACGTCATCCGGACGTGAATCCGTGGGGTCAATCTCCGCATAGGGAAGCTGGGCGACGTAGCTGCGGGCCACGATGATCTTGCGATTGGTGTAGGGGAGTTCTTCCTTGCGGCCCTTCGGAAACCCCGCCGGCACGGGCAGGGAGTCATCCTGAAAAGCCGGATGATTGTTGTCGATGCCGGTGTCCAGAATGCCGATCTTCACACCCAGCCCGGCGTTCTGGGCGCCTCCCGCCGCACTCCAGGCGGCCGGCGCCTTGACCAGTTCCGCCGCCCGGTCCAGGTGTCTGCGGATAGGCGGCAGATACTCGACGCGCGCCACTCCCGGCAGGGACCTGAGGGCCTCCGCCTGTTCGCGACTGGCCCGCACAAAAACGGCATTCACCAGCACCTGCGCCGAACCGGTCACGCGAATCCCGCGCTCCGCCAAGGCTGCCTGGAGGGAACCCTGGGCGGCTTGAATCCGCGCCAGCGGGACCCGGGCCTCCGCGGTGCGCAATTGTTGTCTCGATGAGAGCTGCCGCGCCAGAGGCGGTTCGGCCAGCACCAGGGCATATTCGCCCCGTTGCGCCGCGAGCGGAAGCGGGATCAGGAATGCCAGCAAAAACAGAAGCTGGAGAACAAACTTTGAGACGAGCCTCGAAGGCGTCATACTTGGCATTGGACGAAAGCTGATTTTCGCACGTTTCGAATACCATCGAAACGTGCTAATATATTGTAAGTATGGTTTTTAACCAGGGTAGTCAGGTTGAACATGCGAAGTTCGGGTTTGGCACGGTAATGTCCTTCAGCGAGGAGCGCATCGTGATCAAATTCGATGACCATGGTGAGAAGAAGTTTGTCACCGGCCTGGTGATCGCTTCACTCAAGAAAAGCGACCGGCAGCCTCCGGTCGAGAAACGGGCCTCTCGCAGTCGCAAAAAGACGGCCCAGGCCGCGGCAGCCCACTAAAGCCCAAGAGGAAAGCACGTTTGAACGCCAGGCAGAAACGTCTCTTTGAAGAAGCCCGCAAGCGGAACCCCAACCTCAAGTTACCGGACGAACAGCCCAAACTGAGCCCAGAACTGACCGAAGAGGATCTGGCCCTGCTCAAGCAGGGAGTCGGCGATAAGACTCCCCGTTCTCAGCAGGCGGCGGCCGAGATTCCCGAAGCCCCTTCGGGAGGATACACCGGAGCCGTGGTGACCTATTTTGAAGACAAGGGCTTTGGCTTTATCCGGCCGGACGGTGGCGGCAAGGATGTCTTCTTTCACGTCTCCCGCCTGACGCAGGGAACCAGCGCCGATCTGGTCCCCGGCGTCCGGGTGTCCTACGATCTGGGCATGGATCGTACCGGTAAGATCGCGGTCAGCAGCCTGCGCATCGCTCCGCCCGCATGAGTAGCCGTCCGGGCGGCATTCATGCCTCCCACGGCGCTATATAGCGAATCGCACTCCACTGGGCGGCCTCGAGCAGCCTCTCCAGTGGAAGTGTGCCCACAATCAGACCGGGCCTGGGTTGAGCCACAATGTGAAAGCCGAGCGCCTTCAGCCGCTCCAGTTCCGGCGGTGACGTATCCCGGAGCCAGATTTGCAGTTCCACTCTGCCCGCCCGGATGAAGCCGGCCTGCGGGCGTGCGCCGCGCTTCAACGCCGCCACCAGCCGGGCGACCGAGGGATGCAGTTTCGAGCTGAGATCGGAGCGATGCGATCCGGCCAGCGTCTCCACGGCGGGCGGGGCAATAGCTATCGTCCCTGGCGTCAGAATGCCGCCCACCACGCCGGTATTGAACGCTGCCGGCATGGCCGCGGGCCGCACCAGACCCTCTTCCCGCTCGCCGAAAATGCCCTCGTAGCTCACGCCTTCGGGCATTTCAACGGGCACGTCGATGCGGCGCGGCTGTCCCCCTTCCTGAACGGTCATCTCTTCCACCGCCACGAAAGAAGTAAAGGGCGTCATCAACTGGTATTCGAGGCCCAGTTCGGTCACGGCTTCGCGGGTTGCCGGACCCGTGCGCTGGCCGTCCAACAGGTCTTCGATGCGCCGGCGCGCCCACAACGAGGCCAGCACGTCGTGCCGCGGCTCCTCAGCCGGCAGATCGACCAGAATCCGCCGCGACCACTCGCGCCCCGCCAGTTTCCCCGACAGCCGGATCACCCCGCGCGCCGGTCCCGTGTAACGCCCCGCTAGCACCAGCGCCTTTGCGGCAAACAGATCGGGAACACGTTGCGGATACAGATCCGTTACCGGCAGATCACCCCAGTCGATCGAGATATCGGTAAGAAGCGGATTGCGCACCCGCTCATGAAACCGCCGCGCCGCCGCGGACCCGTCGTCGTTAAGTCCCACGTACTCCGCTTCACCCCGTCCCAACTCCGCCATCTTATTCAGCAGATACCGGTTCACGGCGGCGCCGATGCCGAACGAAAACACCCGCGCGTTGCTGTGACGCGCCACTTCGGCGATGATCTCATCGTCGTTGCCCACGTACCCGTCCGTCATGAAGCAGACAATGCGGATATGGCCCTGCGCTTCGGATGCTTCCAGGGCCGCGCGCACCGCTTTCATCATCTCGGTTCCGCCCGCTCCCGCGCGACCGGCCAGAAATTCCTGCGCGCGCCGCAGGTTGGCCGCGGTGGCCGGCGCCGGAGCGGGAAACAGGATGTGCGTGTCGCCCGAAAAGGTGATCAGGTTGAAAGTGTCCTGCGGATAAAGGCTCTCAATCGCCAGTTTCATCGTCTCCTTGGCTTTCTCGATGGGAAAGCCGGACATGGAGCCGGAAGTATCCAGCACAAACACCAATTCCTTGGGAGTCACCTCGTCGAGAGTAACCCGCTCCGGAGGTTGCAAAATCAGCGTGAAGAATCCGCCCTTGTTCCCGCGATGAGCCAGCACCGCGTCGCCCACTTTGCGGCCGGAAACGTCGTACTTCAGCACGAAGTCCTTGTTGGGAAGCACCGCTTTTCGCCGTAAGCGCACGCGGGCCTGGGTGGCCGAGGGCCGCTCCAGGTCGATCTCGTGACTCAGCGAGCGCACGCCTTCGACGGGCATGCCGGCGTCGATCGACACCTCGAGCGAGATGTCGTGACCGGTACGGGCGCCCGGTCTGGCGACCGGCGGCGTGATGCGCGACGCATCCGCCACGCGGTCCGTATCCGGAGACCAGCCGCCGCCCTGCCGCCCCACGGGCTTTCCCGGAATGTAGCGGGGACCCACTACCATCGGAAACACAAACGAGTACTCGCCGTCTTCATAGTGCAGTGTCTCGACGTAGCTGATGGTGATCGTCACCGCCTGGCCAGGCAGGATATTCGCCACGGCCTGGGTGAAGATATTGGGTCTCTCCTGGTTGAGAAGGCTCGCCGTGCGCCCGGAGGCCCGGGCCGCC
>Ga0272446_1001398_pt1 | contig 34993 bp, 28 predicted proteins | sample YNPCB0061_FD_194587 | JGI IMG/M metagenome (GOLD analysis project Ga0272446, IMG submission 194587) | Hot spring microbial mat communities from Yellowstone National Park, WY, United States - YNP-CB-006-1 | ecosystem: Environmental > Aquatic > Thermal springs > Hot (42-90C) > Sediment | place...
TTGCTGCTGGCTTGACGCCCCGTTGCTGCGCCAGCAGTGTGATCGAGAGCGGTTGCCAGATGTTGCCAGGAATATAGCGCACCACCGCGCTGAGGAACCAGATGCGCAGCGCCGACCAGTATGGCAATTGCCCGCCGACTGTGCGCAGCAGACGTCGCCAGATCGCCACTTCCAGCAGCCACGCCGCCGCCAGCCAGCCCGCCGAGAGCGCCAGCCAGAACGGTGTGATCTGCCACGTATAGCTTTGCAACTCCTGCCACTGGCTGCGCAACAGCAGGGCGATAAAGAGCAGCGCCAACAGGACGAAGAATGGCTGCAATCGCCGCAAAATCTGGATCAGCATAAGGTTTGCAGCGTATCACGGGCGACAGGCAAACACAAAAACGCAAGCATCAGGCGCCGCATGATCGTGGTGCACTCATGGTACACTACACTTCGTCGGCGCCATGATCGGCGCGACGCACGCACAGGGCCGGGCCGCAAGCCAGAGCCGCTGTGAAACGCAGGGGCAAGGGTGGCGCCAATCGCCGCTGCCAGCACCGTTTGTGGCGCTGCAGGCGTGGCGCCTGCTGTTTAATTCACCTGTTTAGCCTGATTTCGGAGCAGACCATGAAACTCCTCAATTTTATCGATCCGCAAAGCGGTGCAGTGCGCCCCGGCGTCCTCACCAGCGTGGGCGTGGTCGATCTCGTCGCCGCTGGCTGTGCGCAGCAGACGATGGAGGCGCTGATCGCGCAGCCGGACGCCTTGCCGCGCGCAGTCGAGCACGCGCTCGGCGACCCGGCGCTGCGCGCCCGTTGCGTGCGCGACGAGTCGGCGCTGCGACTGGCGCCGGTGCTGACCAATCCCGGCAAGATCATCTGCGTGGGACTCAACTATCGCCGCCACGCCGTGGAGTCCAACTTGCCGATCCCGACGACGCCGGTGCTCTTTTCCAAGTTCAACAACAGCCTGGCGGCGCCCGATGAAGCGATTCCGCTGCCTGCATCCGCCGCGCAGTACGACTACGAAGTCGAACTGGCGGTGGTGATCGGGCGGCGGGCGCGCAACGTGTCGGTCGCGCAGGCGCTGGCGCACGTCTTCGGCTACTGCACCGCCAACGATCTGAGCGCGCGCGACCTGCAGATGCGCACCAGCCAGTGGCTGCTCGGCAAAACGCTGGACAAATTCCTGCCGCTCGGGCCGCACCTGGTCACCGCCGACGAAGTGGGCGACCCGCAGGCGCTTTCGCTCAAGTGCTGGGTCAACGGCGAGCTGCGCCAGGATTCCAACACCGCCGACATGATCTTCAGCGTGGCGGAGATCGTCAGCTACATCAGCCAGCACTTTACGCTGGAGCCGGGCGACGTCATCTGCACCGGCACGCCGGAGGGCGTGATCCTGGGCATGAAGGACAAAATCTGGCTGCGCGCCGGCGACCGCGTGACGGTAGAGGTCGGAGGATTGGGGCAGTTGACGAATGTGATGGCAGGCGCATAGCGCATACGACACCACAGAGTGATTTGGAACTGACTCGTAATCGTAAGTGGCTTTGGTATAGAGAATGAAACGATGAACAATCCCTACGCCTGCAGTGACCTTGACGCATTTCTTCAATCGGAAGATATTCAGGAGGGGAGTACTGCTGAAGCGTACAAACGGCTGTTGGCGCTCCAACTGTAAGATGCAGGTTCTGCGTCACATCTGGCCAAGATACAGATTGCCGAAGCGCTACAGACTAGCCGTTCGCACCTGGATCGCCTGCTTACCCCTGACTACACTGCGGTCACGCTTGATTCGCTGGAGCGTTTGACGCTCGTGTTGGGCGAGAAGTTGAAGATCGAGTTGGTGTGACGATTCGGATTCAAGGACAGGTCAGGTCCACAACTTCCTGACCGTATCCCCCGCCTGAATCACGCCGCCCTGCACCACCTTCGCATTGATCCCGCGCAGGTGCAACTCCCTGCCCACCGCCGAGTTGACGAACTTGAGCGCGTCGGCGCCAAAGCGCGCCATGAATTTCTGGCAGCCGGTGTGTGGCTGCGCCGTCACCTCGATGACAGCGGAACCGATCTGCAACTGCGTGCCAGGCGGCAGATTTTCGGCGCTGAGATCGAGGTCGATGTACAACTGATCGCCGGCAAGGGGCCAGCGCGCCTCATCCTGCGCCAGCAAGGCAATGGCGCGTGCATTCATGATGTTCAACTGCATGTCGGGGTGCGCCGCGCCGTCTGCCGTGCGCTTGCTGCCGCGCACACGCCAGGTGTCGCCGACCAGCCCCTGCGCCGGGTCGAGTTCGGCAGTGGTCAGCACCTCGCGCGCATCGACGGCAGGCCGGCGCACGATCATCGCCAACACGCCATGATCGCGCGGCGCCTGCCGGATGTGAGCAAGCCCCGCTTCTAGCTCTGCTGTGGTCAAATGGCGCACCGTTGTGCTTGCGGACATCACTGCTCCTTACCTGATTATGGCAAACTGGTCTCGCCCATCAGCCAGCGATCGACCTCGCGCGCCGCGCCGCGTCCCTCGTTGATTGCCCACACCACCAGGCTCTGACCGCGGCGCATGTCACCGGCGGCGAAGATGCCTTCGATGTTGGTGCGGAATTTGCCATGCTCAGCCGCCACGTTGGAGCGCGCATCGCGCGCCACGCCCAGCGATTCCAGCAGGAAGTCTTCGGGGCCGCGGAAGCCCATCGCCAGCAACACGAGTTGTGCGGGCCACACCTCTTCCGTGCCGGGGATCGGCTCAAAGGTCATGCGCCCATCCTTGAATTTCATGTTGACCTTGACGGTGTGCAATTCCTTGACGTGGCCATGCTCGTCGCCCACGAACTTTGTCGTCGAAATCTGATAGGTGCGCGGATCGGCGCCGAAGCGGGCGGCGGCTTCCTCCTGACCGTAGTCGGTGCGGAAGATGCGCGGCCATTGCGGCCAGGGGTTGTCGGGGGCGCGTGTGTCCGGCGGGCGCGGCACAATCTCGAACTGCGCCAGGCTGCGGCAACCGTGACGCAGCGACGTGGCGACGCAGTCGGTGCCGGTGTCGCCGCCGCCGATCACGATCACATCCTTGCCTGCCGCTGAGATGAAGTGGCCGTTGGTGGAGATGCCGTTGCGCTCATCGAGCAGGCGTTTGGTGTTGCCGCGCAGGAAGTCCATCGCAAAATGGATGCCCTTCAGCTCACGGCCAGGGATAGGCAGATCGTTGGGTTTGGTGGCGCCGCCGCAGAGGACGATGGCGTCGAAGCGTTCGCGCAGCTTTTCCACCGGATAATCCTTGCCGACCTCGGTGTTGGTGATGAAGCGCACGCCCTCCGCCGCCAGCAGATCGACGCGACGCTGCACCACCTTCTCCTTGTCGAGCTTCATGTTGGGGATGCCGTACATGAGCAACCCGCCGATACGGTCGGCGCGCTCGAAGACGGTCACCCAATGGCCAGCGCGGTTGAGCTGCGCGGCGCACGCCAGCCCCGACGGGCCAGAGCCGACGATGGCGACCTTCTTGCCGGTGCGCACGGACGGCGCCTGCGGCACGATCCAGCCTTCCTCAAAGCCCCTGTCGACGATAGCGCACTCGATGCTCTTGATCGTCACCGGCGGCTCCAGCAGCCCGACGGTGCACGAGCCTTCGCATGGCGCCGGACAGACGCGCCCCGTGAATTCCGGGAAGTTGTTGGTGGCGTGCAGGCGGTCGAGCGCCTCGCGCCATAGCCCGCGATAGACCAGGTCGTTCCATTCCGGGATCAGGTTGTTGATCGGGCAGCCCGACGCCATGCCGTTGATCAGTTGACCCGTGTGGCAGAAGGGGATGCCGCAGTCCATGCAGCGCGCGCCCTGCGTGCGCAGCTTCTCGTCACTCAGATGCAGGTGAAACTCGTCCCAGTCCTTGATCCGCTCCAACGGGGCGCGGTCGGCGGGCGTTTCACGTTGATATTCTAGAAATCCAGTTGGTTTACCCATTCCTGTGCTCTCTATCGTCCAAAATGCTAGTTGATGCGCTGGCTTAATTCTTCCAGATTGTCGTAGTCATAAGGTGGTCGGCGGTAGATAGCCAACACCCAGACCTGCCTCTCCTCATCACTGACGGCGTAGATTATCCGCCAATACTCAATGCGTACGCGTCTGAACTCAACATCGCTCACTGGCGAGGTGATTTCTTCTGCATCAAGCAGCCGGCTACCTGATGGGCGTGGATCATGTGTGAAGTTGTCAATGATTCGCTTGACCTGTTGACGGACATGACCCGGCAATTCCCGTCTGATGGCGTGGACGTCAGGCTCGATATAAACTCTATACATCACTGCCATTCGTCCGCTACGTCCTCCCAGGCAAGCGCTCCGCTTGCCACCGGTCCTTGTGCAATCCGCTCACGTAGCGAACGAATCAGGGCGCGGTCCTCAATGTCCTCCAGCGCCTCCACGATTTGCTGCCACAGGGCCGGCGTGAGCACGACCGCAGTGATCTTGCCATGCTGGTTGACCGTGAATTGAACATCTTGCGTCAGTTCGGCGAGAGTCATGCTGGTCTCCTTTCATCCGCATACGCCTGCTCCAGGAACGCGTCTTTCAGCAATTGGGCTTACGCAGATTCTGGTGTGTCACCTTCCTGGAAGCTCTCAGCTTCCAGGAAGGTTGTTGAGCTAAATGCGTAAGTCCTAAGCAATATTATACTGCAAGCCAGACCCTGCGGTTACGAACCGCAGCTACGATCCTCGCTCTCCTCGTCGCGCCCTCGCAAGAGAACGCGGATGGCGCAGATTGTGGGCGGATTCACGCGGATTTTTCTGCTCTGCGCTCCTCTGCACCTCTGCGCCATTGCGTCAGGTGTTCGCCCCTCGCAACTCCTCAATTCCCGCCCACGCGCGACACATCGCGCTTGTTCTGCTCGAAGGCGGCCATCACTGCCTCCTCGCCGCTGAGACCCTGCGCCTTGACCTGGGCGAAGGCTTCGAGCACGCGCTTGTAATCCTTAGGCATGACCTTGACGAACCTGGGCAGCAGCTCCTCCCAGCGAATGAGCACGCGCCATGCCAGCTCGCTATTGGTCAGGTCGGCGTGTTTCTGGATCAGCGCCTTCACCTCGGCGACCTCCTCAGCCTCCTCCAACGCTTCGACGCCCACCATCTCGTAGTTGATGCGCGTCTTGAAGTCGCCTTGCCAATCGAGCACGTAGGCGATGCCGCCCGACATGCCTGCCGCAAAGTTGCGCCCCGTCCTGCCCAACACAACGACGCGGCCGCCGGTCATGTACTCGCAGCCGTGATCGCCCACGCCCTCCACGACCGCACGCACGCCGGAGTTGCGCACGGCAAAGCGCTCGCCCGCCACGCCGCGGATGAAGGCTTCGCCGTCCGTCGCACCGTAGAGCGCCACGTTGCCGATGATGATGTTCTCTTCGGCGCGGAAGGTGCTGCCGGCCGGCGGGTAGACGATCACGCGCCCGCCCGACAGCCCCTTGCCAAAGTAATCGTTGGCGTCGCCCTCCAGCTCCAGCGTGAGGCCGCGCGGGATGAAGGCGCCGAAACTCTGCCCCGCCGACCCCTGGAAGTGGAAGTGGATCGTGTCGTCGGGCAGGCCGTCGGCGCCGTAACGCCGTGTGACTTCGCTGCCGACCATCGCACCGACGACGCGGTTGACGTTGCGGATCGGCACGGTGGCGCGCACCGGCTCGCCACGCTCCAGCGCCGGCTGCGCCAACGCCAGCAGCGTCGTGCGGTCGAGCGCAGCATCCAGCCCGTGATCCTGGCCGATCGAGCAGTAGCGACCCACCTCTGCGCTCACCGGCGGCTGCCAGAGCAGAGCGGAGAGGTCAAGCCCGGTCGCCTTCCAGTGGTTGATCGCCTTGCGCGGCTCCAGCCTGTCGACGCGCCCAACCATCTCATTGAGCGTGCGGAAGCCGAGCTTCGCCATGATCTCGCGCAGCTCCTCGGCGATGAAATACATGAAGTTCTCGACATCCTCCGGCTGACCAACGAAGTGCTTGCGCAGCTCCGGGTTCTGCGTGGCGACGCCCGCCGGACAGGTGTCGAGATGGCAGACGCGCATCATGATGCAGCCCATGCTCACCAGCGCCGTCGTGGCGAAACCGAACTCCTCAGCGCCGAGCAGTGCAGCGACCGCGACATCGCGCCCGGTCTTGAGCTGACCGTCCGTCTCCAACGCCACGCGGCTGCGCAGGTTATTGAGCACCAGCGTCTGATGGGTCTCGGCGACGCCCAACTCCCACGGCAGCCCGGCGTGCTTGATGCTCGACTGCGGCGACGCGCCTGTGCCGCCGTCATGCCCGGAGATCAGGATCACGTCGGCGTGCCCTTTGGCGACGCCTGCAGCGATCGTGCCGACGCCCACTTCGGAGACGAGCTTGACGCTGATGCGGGCGTGATGGTTGGCGTTCTTTAGATCGTGGATCAGCTCCGCCAGGTCTTCGATGGAGTAGATGTCGTGGTGCGGAGGCGGCGAGATCAGCCCCACGCCCGGCGTCGAGTGGCGCACTTTGGCGATCCACGGGTAAACCTTGGCGCCGGGAAGCTGTCCACCCTCGCCCGGCTTGGCGCCCTGCGCCATCTTGATTTGCAGCTCTTTGGCGTTGACCAGATATTGGCTCGTCACGCCGAAACGGCCTGACGCCACCTGCTTGATGGCGCTGTTCTTGGAATCGCCACGCTCATTCGTCCACGTGTAGCGCGCCGGGTCTTCGCCGCCTTCGCCGGTGTTGCTCTTGCCGCCGATGCGGTTCATCGCAATCGCCATCGTCTCGTGCGCCTCTTGGGAGATCGAGCCGTAGCTCATGGCGCCAGTCTTGAACCGCTTAACGATTTCGCTTGCCGGTTCGACCTCTTCCAGCGGGATCGGCGTCTCGGCGTAACGCAGTTCCAACATCCCGCGCAGCGTGCCGAAGTGCTCTTCCTGTTGGTTGACCAACGCCGAGTACTCCTTGAAGGTCTTGTAGCCGCGCGTCCAGACCTCGTCCCCGCGCGTGCGCACCGCCGCCTGCAATTTGTGAATGGTGATCGGCGTGAAGAGATGGCGCTCCCCTTCGGCGCGCCACTGGTAGTCGCCGCCAGGGACGAGCACGCCAGGCGCTTCGTCGCGTTCCGGGTAGGCGCGTTCATGGCGACGGCGCACCTCGTGGTAGATCTCGCGCAGCCCGATGCCTTCGATGCGCGTTGGCGTCCAGGTGAAGTACTTGTCGACCAGCGCCTTGCTCAAGCCCAGCGCCTCGAAGATTTGCGCGCCGCAGTAGCTTTGCAGCGTACTGATGCCCATCTTGGAGCAGACCTTGATCACGCCTTTGCTGGCGGCTTTGATGTAGTTGTACTTCGCCTTTTCGTAGGTGATGTCTGTCACAATGCCCTGGGCGATCATGTCGTAGATCGTCTCGTACGCCATGTAAGGGTTGACCGCCGTGGCGCCGTAGCCGATCAGCAAGGCGAAGTGATGCACCTCGCGCGGCTCGCCCGATTCAACGACGATGGCGCATTGCGTGCGCGTCTCGCGGCGGATCAGGTGATGGTGCAGGCCGGCGGTCGCCAGCAACGCCGGGATCGGCGCCATCTCGCGGCTCACCCCGCGGTCGGAGAGAATGAAGATATTCACGCCCTGTTCGATGGCTTCATCCGCCAGCATAAAGAGGTAATCGAGCGCCTTTTCCAGCCCTTCCGGCCCAGAATGCACCGGGAAGAGCATCGGCAGCTTTTGCGCCTTGAAGCCGCGCTCCTTGACGCGCGCCAGCTTGGCAAGCTGTTCGTTGGTCAGGATCGGGTTCTTGAGGCGAATCTGGCGACAGTTCTCCGGGACTGTCTCCAGCAGGTTGCCCTCGGCGCCGAGCATCACGTCGGTGGCGGTGACCAGTTCCTCGCGGATGGCGTCGAGCGGCGGGTTGGTGACCTGCGCAAACAGTTGGCGGAAGTAAGTGTACAACAACTGGGGCCGGTCGGAGAGCACAGCGATCGGCGCGTCGTCGCCCATGCTGCCGAGCGCCTCGACGCCGTTCTTCGCCATCGGCGCCAGCAGTGTGCGCAGCGTCTCGAAGGTGTAGCCGAAGATGTGCTGGCGATGGAGCACGCTGCCATGCTGGTCGGCCTGATAGAGGTCGGGCGGCGAGGGCAGGTTGTCGAGCTCCACCAGGTTCTGCTTGAGCCACTCAGCGTAGGGGTGCGCTTTGGCGAGCGTGTCCTTGATCTCGTCGTCATCGATGATGCGCCCCTGCGCGGTGTCGACCAGGAACATGCGCCCTGGCTGCAGGCGCGCCTTGTACGCCACATTCTCCGGCGCGATCGCATCGCCCAATACACCAACTTCCGACGCCATCACAACGATGTCATCTTTGGTGACGTAATATCGAGACGGGCGCAGGCCGTTGCGGTCGAGCACAGCACCCACGACCGTGCCGTCGGTGAAGACGATGGAGGCGGGCCCGTCCCACGGCTCCATCAACGTGGCGTGGTATTCGTAGAAGGCTTTGCGCTCCGGCGACATGCTTTCGTGGTTGCTCCATGGCTCCGGGATCATCATCAGCGCCACATGGTGGAGCGGGCGCCCGGCCAGGTGCAGAAACTCCAGCGCGTTGTCGAACTGCGCGCTGTCGGAGCCGTCAGGATCGATGATCTGTTGCTTGAACTTCTCCAAATCCGCGCCAAACAACTCGGATCGCAACACCGATTGCCGCGCATACATCCAGTTGACGTTGCCGCGAATCGTGTTGATCTCGCCGTTGTGGATCAGGTAGCGGTAGGGATGCGCCCGCTCCCACGAGGGGAAGGTGTTGGTGCTGAAGCGCGAATGCACGACCGCAATCGCCGCCTCCATGTCCGGATCGAGCAGATCGGGATAGTAGGCGTCCACCTGGTCAGCCAGCAACATGCCCTTGTAGACGATGGTGCGGCTGGAGAGGCTGGCGATGTAGAAGCGATTGCCCTGTTCATGCCCGTTGTAGCGGATGGCGCGTTCGGCGCGCTTGCGGATGACGTAGAGCTTACGCTCGAAGGCCAGCGGATCGTTGCCGATCAGGGCGCTGGCGTTGCGCCCAATGAAGACCTGACGCACAAAGGGTTCGCCCGCAATCGCTGTGGCGCCGAGCGAGCTGTTGTCGGTTGGCACCGTGCGCCAGCCGAGCAGGGTCTGGCCCTCTTCCGCCACGATCTGCGCGAACTCCGCCTCGAAGATCGCCCGCTGTTCGGCGTCCTTGGGCAGAAAGACCATGCCGACGCCATACTCGCCGGGGGGCGGCAGCTCACAGCCAACGGCTGCCGCCGCCTTGCGCAGAAACTTGTCGGGCAACTGCATGTTGATGCCGGCGCCGTCGCCCGTGTTTGCTTCGCAGCCGCACGCGCCGCGATGGTTCAGGTTGACGAGCACCTGCATGGCGTGCCGCACGATCGTGTGCGAGCGCCTGCCTTTGATGTTGACGACGAAACCGACGCCGCAGGCGTCTTTCTCGAAGGCTGGATCGTAGAGACCCTGTTTGGGGGGCAATCCACTGGGAAGCGCTGTCGGCTGTGCGCCGCACTGGTCAGATTCGCTGTTCAAGACGCTACTCCTTCATGCAAATGAAGCCCATCAAGCATGGGCAATGAACGGACAACCGGTTGTTGCGTTCACGGAGCAGTGTGAAGGAGAGGTTCTCTGCGCGCAGCGCCGCGCGACCTCACGCAATCTGGCGAAGCGGACGGAAGTTGAATGAGGAAAAAAGTTGCCGCCGGTTCGTGGCGTCAATTGTACACGATGTCACAAGTATGGATCAAACTGCACAAAATCCAGTGCATATATTTCGTTGTCCTTCGCCCCTGGCAGCCGCGCTCTTGAGTTGGACCGAAGCGGCGGCGATGACCGGCGGCAATGACTTTGCCCCAGCGTGAAATAGACCCGCCTCTCAAGCGAGTTTGACGGAAGCGCCAAAAATCGCTACGATGCTCTATGAGGCTTCCTCACACCTCGCGACAGCAAGCGCCATTACCTGGCAAATCTTTACAACCAAATTTCTGTTCAATCCTGCGGAGGGATCACCATGCAGCGTACACGACTGTTTCTGATGTCATTGCTTGCCATCATCGCCCTGGTGGTCGTAGCGTGTGGGGCGCCAGCGGCGGCGCCCCAGGCGCCAGCGGCGTCGAGTGACACTGGCGCGGCGGCCAGTGCGCCGCCGCTGCGCATCCTGCACTTTGTCAACGGCGTGCTCGGTGACAAGTCTTTCTTCGACTCGGCGCAGCGCGGTGTGCAGCGCGCCGCCGATGAGCTGGGCGCCGAGATCAAAACGATCGAGGCGGGCGTCGACCCCACTGGCTGGGAAGCCGCGCTGGTTGACGCCGCCGCCAACGAGGAGTACGACATTCTGATCGTCGGCACCTTCCAGATGGTCGAATATCTGGAGAAGATTGCACCGCAGTACCCTGATAAGAAGTTCTTCCTCTACGACGCCCCCGTCAATTATGAGGGCGAGGCGTGCGCCGCCAACAAGTGCGCCAACGTTTACTCGATCCTCTACAAGCAGAACGAAGGCTCCTACCTGGCAGGCGTTTATGCCGCGGCCATGACGACGCAGGCGATGGAAGGCATGAATCCCGACCCGATCATCGGTTCGATCGGCGGTCAGGAAATTCCCGTTATTCTCGACTTCATGGTTGGCTACGAACAGGGCGCCAAAGACACCAACCCGGACATCCAGGTGATTCGCCAGTTCGCCGGCGGTTGGAATGACCCGGCCAAGGGCAAGGAGTTAGCGAAGGCTCAATACAGCCAGGGCGCCGACATCGTCTTCCAGATCGCGGGCGGCACCGGGCAGGGCGTCTTCGAGGCGGCGGCGGAGGATGGCAAGTACGCCATCGGCGTCGATTCCGATCAGGCGTTGATCATCGAAGAGGCCAACCCTGAGCAGGCGGCGCGCATCCTCACCTCGATGATGAAGAATGTCGACAATTCGATCTTCCGCGGCGTGCAGAAGCATCTCGACGGCACACTGCCCTACGGTGCAGCTGAGGCGCTGGGCATCGCTGAAGGCGGCGTCGGGCTGGCGCGCAACAAGTTCTACGACGCCAGCACGCCCGACGAAGTCAAGGCGCTGGTCGACGCCGCCGAGCAGAAGATCATCAACGGCGAGATCACAGTCGCCACGGCGTTTCAATAGAGACGAGATCAGGAGATTGGAGATTGGAGATTGAGGGTGGCTCAACGTCAGCTGACTTTGCCCACTCATGAAGCGATCACCCAATCTCCAATCTCTTCATGTTTCCACTCCCTGCCTCAAAGGACAACTTGATGCCATGTCCGCGCTCGTTGAAATGAAGCAGATCAGCAAGGTCTATCCAAACGGCGTCGTTGCCAACAAGGGGGTGGACTTTGCCGTTGAGAAGGGCGAAATCCACGCGTTGGTCGGCGAAAACGGCGCGGGCAAGAGCACGCTGATGAAGGTGCTCTACGGGCTAGAGCAGCCAACGCACGGCGAAATCTGGCTCAAGGGCGCCCGCGTCGAGATTCCTAACCCACATCGCGCCATCGAACTGGGCATCGGCATGGTGCATCAAAACTTCATGCTCGTGCCCTCCTTCACCATTGCGGAAAACATCGTCTTGGGCAGTGAGCCGCGCCAGGGACGCTTTCTCGATCGGGCGCAGGCCATCGCCATCACCGAGCGGCTGAGCCAGAACTACGGTCTGCAGGTCGATCCGACGGCGCGCATCGAGTCCACGCCGGTGGGCATGCGCCAACGCGTCGAGATTCTCAAGACGCTCTACCGCGGCGCCGACCTGCTCATCCTCGACGAACCAACCGCCGTGCTGACGCCACAGGAGACCGACGAACTCTTTGTCGCAGTGCGCAAACTGGTCGATCAGGGCAAGACGGTCATCTTCATCACGCACAAACTGGTCGAGGTGAAAGAGATTTCTGACCGCGTCACCGTCATGCGCCATGGCGAGGTGACCGGTCGCGTCGCCACCGCCGACGTCTCCGAGGCCGATATTGCGCGCATGATGGTGGGGCGCGCCGTCTTTCTGCAGATCGACAAGCCGCCGGTGCGACACGGTCGCGTCGTCGCCGAGGTGCGCAACCTGGGCTACGTCGCCGAGACCGGACGACCGATGCTGCGCGATGTCAGTTTCGATGTCTACGCTGGCGAAATCCTGGGCGTAGCTGGCGTCGAAGGCAACGGCCAGACGGAGCTGGTCGAAGTGATGACCGGACTGCGCCCTGCCACGACCGGCGAAATCCGCATCGACGGCCAGCCAGTGCAGGGACAGAGCGCCCGGCGCATCCGCTTGAGCGGCGTCGCCCACATCCCCGAAGATCGGCTGACCAATGGGGTGGCGCTCGACGCCTCCATCGCGGAAAACCTGGTCGTGGATCGCTACAATCGCCCGCCATTCACGCAGCGCGGCGTGCTCTCCCCGCGCGCCATCCAGACGCAGGCGGTGGCGCTGATGCAGCAGTTCGACATCCGCGCCGCCGGCCCCGACGCGCCGATGCGTTCGCTTTCCGGCGGCAACATGCAGAAGGTGATCGTAGCGCGCGAGTTCTCCGCCGAACCGGCGCTGCTCATCGCTGCACAGCCGACGCGAGGGGTGGACATTGGCGCCACCGAGTTCGTGCACACACAGTTGGTGGCGAAGCGCAATGAGGGTAAGGCAGTGCTGCTCGTCTCTGCTGACCTGGCGGAGGTGATGAGCCTCTCTGACCGCATCGCCGTGATGTACAAGGGCGAGATCGTCGGCATTCTAGAGAATGGGCCGCATCTCACCGAAGAGGAGATCGGCCTGTACATGCTCGGTCTCAAGCGCGCAGCAAAGGCGCAGGGCGACTTGCCAGCAGCAAAACGAGCGTAGGTCACCGCCTCTGGCGTGACGTCATTTTCTGACGTGACGCCAATTGCCGCACACAGTGTGAAGCAAGTTGCGATGACCGACGACAATCAATCTGATCGACCAATCTGATCGACGCCACGTGCGGCGTCCACAGCGAAAGCCGCGGAACCGATGACCCAAAACAAGGCACTGATTGAAGCGATCCGCATTGTAGCGGTGGTGGTGATTGCGCTTGCCATCGGCTTTGTGATCACAGCGATCGTGAGCGATGAGCCAGTGGCGGCGTATACCGCGTTGCTCACCGGGCCGCTGCCCAAAATCTCCTTTGAGAACGGTTTTGAGCTGAAGAACATCAACCGCTTTGGCAATTGGATGGAAGAGAGCACGACTTTGATCCTGCTCGGCCTGGCCGTGGCAATCGTGTTCAAAGCGCGGCAATTCAGCCTGGGCGCTGAAGGACAGATGCTGCTCGGCGCGTTGGCGACGGCGGTGATCGCGTTGAAGCTCTCCCTTCCCTTTCCCTGGCACATGATCCTGGCGCTGGCGACGGCGATGGCGATTGGCTTTCTGTGGGGTCTGCTGCCCGGTCTGCTGAAAGCCTATCTTGCCGTCGATGAGATCGTGAGCACGCTGATGTTCAACGTGATTGCGCTCCAGTTGTTTGACTTGCTGCTCTTCAACTGGCTGCGCGACCCGACCGCAGGTTTTGTCGGCACGGTGCCCTTTCCAGAATCGGCGGTGCTGCCGTTAGCGATCCCCGGCACGCGCGTCTCGTGGATGATCTTCATCATGTTGGCGGCGGTGGTCATCGTGTGGTTCCTGGTGGAGCGCACGCCCTTCGGCTTCGAGCTGAAGATGCTGGGCGCCAATCGCAAATTCGCCGAGTACGGTGGCATCAACACGAAGCGCGTGATCGCTATGAGCATGGCGGTCAGCGGCATTCTGGCTGGGTTAGCCGGCGCCCACCTGAGCATGGGGCTGCTCAAGCGACTGACGATCAACCTGTCGCCAGGGCTGGGCTTCGAGGGGATCGTCGTAGCGCTGCTGGCGCGCAACGACCCGCGTTGGGTGCTCGTCGCAGGTTTGTTCTACGGCTACCTGCGCACCGGCGCGCAGATCATGGAGCGATCTTCCGACGTGACGCGCGAGGTGGTCTTGATCATCCAGGCAATCATCATCCTGCTCATCACCGCCGAGCAGCTCTTCCCGCGCCTCCAGCAGTGGTGGCGTGAGCGACGCGGCGCCGAAGTGGCAGTAGAACGCGGATGACGCAGATCGGGCGGCTCGGCGCGGATCGATTGAGACCGCAGACTGCGCTGGCTATGCAGCATGAATGGTTTGATCAGTTGCGGAATCTGCGAAATCGGTAGATCAGAAATCAAGTCGAGAACCGGCGCAAATCTGTGCAATCCGCGCCATCCGCGTTCCATTTTCAGCAAATCAAGGAACTCTGATGTCTCTTGAAGTCGTCCTGCAAAGCATTTTTTCGGCGGCCTTCATCGCCACGGTGATCCGCGTCTCGACGCCGCTGATCCTGCCGGCGATGGGTGGGTTGATTTCGGAGCTGGGCGGCGCCATCAACATTGCGCTGGAAGGCGTCATGCTGGCGGCGGCTTTCACCGGCGTCATCGTCAGCGGCTTTGCGCCGCAGTGGTTTCCCGCCGCGCCAGAGTGGGCCTATGCCCTGGCAGGCGGCGTGGCCGGTGTGTTGGTGGGCATGGTGATGGGTTGGTTGATTGCCTTTTTCCACCTGGAGTTGAAGACCGACATCATCCTCACCGGGCTGGCAATCAACATCCTGGCGTCAGGCGGCACCATCTTCCTGATGTTTTCGCTGACGGGGGACAAGGGCAGCACCTCGACGCTCGACAGTGCACAGTTGCCGGCGGTGCAACTTCCCTTTGTCAACAACATCCCGATCCTCGGCACGCTTCTGAACGGCGAAAATGGCGCCGGCTACAACATCATGAGCTACATTGCATTTGTGCTGGTCGCCGTGGTCTGGGTCTTCCTCTATCGCATGCCGGCTGGCGTCCACCTGCGCGCAACCGGTGAAATGCCAGAGGCGGCGCAGTCGATCGGCATCGATATTCGCCGCACACGCTATTGGGCGCTGGTCGCCAGCGGCGCGTGCGCCGCCCTGGGCGGTCTCTATTTGAGCATGGGCTACCTCAGCATCTTCCAGGCGAACATGACCGCCGGGCGCGGCTTCATCGCCCTGGCCGTCATCTATCTGGGCAACCGCAACCCGATCGGGACACTCATCGCAGCCTTGATCTTCGGCACGGCCTCCGCATTGGGCACGCGTCTAGGCACGATGGCAATCCCTCCCCAGTTCGTGGAGATGATCCCGCCGGTCGTGACCATCGCCGCGCTGGTGATCTACAACATCCGCCGCCGCGCCCGCATCAATGCGGCGGCGCGGCGCTTCCAGGAGCAGGCAGAGGCTGCGCATTCATGAGCATAGATCACACCAACTGGTGGCAAGCGATCGACCCAATCGCGCGTGCGGCATTGGTCGGCATCCTCATCCCCGTTGGATTACCCGGCTTTGCCGGTGCGCAAAAACATGCCTGGCAGGCGCAACTCGACGCCCTCTATGGCGAAGATGGCTGGCGCATTGACCATTACGTGCGCGGCAGGATCGTGCCTTTCCACGAGGCAATCAGCGAATACGAACAATCCTATCGCGTCCATCTGCACAACAGCCCCGAATTGGTGGAGTGGCTGACAAACTGGTGCGGCAACGTCTACGACGACGATCGCACCAACGTTCACGACGATTCCTATTTCCAGCCACACACACGCCAGAATCATTATCAGGACATCGCAGTGCGCCGCGTCATTGCTGAGCTGGTGGATGATCCCGCCTGGCCGCGCGTCACCGAGACGCCGGATGAACTGTGCGAGCTGATTGACCTGAATGACGGCAGCACCCATCGCGCACCGCGCGCACGCGGGATGCGCGGGCGCTATCTCCTGCAAATCCGCACGCCGGAGTCGCCCGGCTTTTTTCTCAGCCCGGCTGTCGTCCCCGTGCATGACCCGGCGCTGATCACCACACATCCACAGATGCGCGGTTGGTGGCAGGCTGAGGGCTGTCAGCACCTCTCGGTCGAGGCGTTCTGGCAGATGAGCAAGGTCGTCGTCGTGCGCTATGATCGCTTTCTGGCGCTGGGCGAAGGTCGCAACCGGCCGTTGACCGGTCTCGAAAGCGGCGCAGCGTGAGCAACGTCTTGTGGGGCGTCGTCTGCCTCGACCATTACACCGGCGCCGACGAGCTACTGCCCGGCTGCGGCATCCTCCACAACGCTTACCATTTGCAGCAACTCGGCGCATCGCCCCTGCTTATCACCCGGCTGGGAAGTGATGATGCAGCCGTGATCGAGCGCTTTCTGGCTGCTCACCACATTGCTGTGCACCCCGATCAACTGCTCCACCCTGGAGCGTGCGCCGCGATCGAAGTGGCGGTCGATGCAGCGGGAGCCGCGCGCGTCTATGGCTTCGAGCCGGGCGTCTGGGCCAACTATCGCCTGACGCCTGCACAGGAGGCGAGCCTTGCCACTGCGCACCATGTGCACGTCGTGCTCACAGCACCGGTGATCGCGGAGTTCATGCGCCTGTACGCGCAGGGTGCGCTCCAGCATCCGCTTGTCTCCGCAGATTTTCTGGCGCTCTACGATTTCGATACAGTAAGTTTTGCAGAAACCGTGAGCAGCGTCGATGTCGCCTTTGTCGGTTGGCAGGGTGCGCCCGACGACCCGCTGCTGCAGGAGCTGGTGTCGGCGGTGCAGGCAGCGGATGCGCCAGGCATCTTCACGATGGGCGAGCGCGGCGTCCTGGTCTGTGAACCGGGAGAGGCAGTGCGCCTGGAGCGCATCGAGGCTGTGCCCGTCACCGGCAGCACCAACGGCTGCGGCGACGCCTTCATCAGCTACTTTCTGGCGGAATACTGGCGCAGCCGCGATCTGGAGCGTGCGCTCGCATGGGGCAAGCAGGGTGGCGCGCTGGCGACGACCTGGCGGCATGCGCTGCCAGATGCCGCGTACAGGCTGGCTTCAAGCGCAGTCTTCGATTCAAATCGAGGCTGAAAGCTGAAGTCAGCTCAGAAAGTGGCTTCACCCCAACAAGAGGTAGACCCTCGGAGGGCGTAGCGAACTGCGCGCACTCTGGGGGTGCAGCAGAATGGGCGCGGCTGGCCTGGCGATGGCAAACCGTTTCCGCCAGCCGCTACAATGGCAGGGAAATCCGTATTCTAGCCTGGCGAGATTGCACATGGCGAAGCCAACCACAGGAGTGAACTGATGAACATCTCCACCACGATCCACCAGGGACTCGACGCCCTGGCGCTGGAAACTGACGCCCTGCGCGTCGTCGTCATCCCTGGCTGGGGCGGCAAGATCGCCAGCCTCTATGACCGGCGGCGCCAGCGTGAGTGGTTGCACGTCAATCCGCACCTGCCCTATCGCCTGCCCACCTACGGCGCCGACTACGTGCGCGACTTCGACGCAGGCGGCTTCGACGAGTGCTTTCCCAACATCGGCGTGGGCGACTTCCCTACGCCGCCGTGGCAGCGGGTGCGCCTGCCGGATCACGGCGAGGTCTGGTCGCTGCCATGGGACGCGCGTTGCAGTGAGGCGCAAGTTACGCTCAGCGTGCATGGCGTCCAATTGCCCTATCACCTACAAAAGACCATCTCGCTGCGCGGCAATTGTCTCCGCTGCGACTATCTGCTCACCAATCCGACGCCCTTTGCGATGCCTTTCATCTGGAGCAGTCACCCCACCTTTGCCGTACACCCCGGTATGCGGTTAGAAGCACCGGCGACGACCGTTGTGGTTGCGGGCAGCCTGGGTGCGTTTCCTGCCAGCGCCGGGGCGACAGTTCCCTGGCCGCAGATCGGCGCAGAGGATTGCAGCGTCCTTCCGCCGTATCCTGCGGCGCGCGCCGCCAAACTCTTTTTCACGGAACTGCACGCAGGCTACGCCGCGCTCATCGACCCGGCGGATGGCGGCAGGTGCACTCTGCGCTTCGACCTGGCGCAGACGCCGCATCTTGGGGTGTGGATGAACAGCGGCGCCTGGAGCGGCATACCCGGCGTGGAGCCTTATTACAACCTGGCAGTGGAGCCGTGCATTGGGGCTGACGATCTGCTGGCCGCCGCGCACGCCAGCGGCAGCGCGGGTGTGGCGCCAGCGTTTGGTGAACGCCGCTGGTGGCTGGAGCTGATCTGCGACTGACTGGTGCACGTGGGCTTGAACAGACCAGTGATGCTCGTGTTGCGTGGCTCGTGTTGCGTGGCTCGTGTTGCGTGGCTCGTGTTGCGTGGCTCGTGTTGCGTGCTGCGTGTTTCGTCTCGTTACGCAACATGAGACACGTAACACGCAACACGCAACACGTAACACGCAACACGCCGCCAGCGGCTTATCTGCGTGCATGTAAACATCGAACAAGGTGACGCGTATGACGATCGATCTTCTCGTTCATAACTGCTCCGTACTCGTGTGCAACGATGACGGCGTGTACACCACGCTGCCCAATCACGACATCCACATTCAGGGCGCCCGCATCACAGCCATCGCGCCGACACAACCAGTCGCAAAGGTTGATGCGCGCGCAGTTGTGGCGGCGGATGGCCTGGTGGCGACGCCGGGCTTGATCAACACGCATGCACACACGCCAATGGTGCTCTTCCGTGGGATCGCCGAAGATGTGTCAGTCAACCGCTGGTTCAACGAGTTTATCTGGCCCGTGGAAAGCAACCTGACGGCAGAGGATGTGTACTGGGGCATGCTGCTCGGTCTGGTCGAAATGATCGAAGCGGGCGTCACGACCGTCGCCGATCACTACTTTTTCATGGACGAGGCCGCGCGTGCGGTGAGCGAGGCGGGCACGCGCGCGCTGCTGGGATGGGCGGTCTTTGCCAGCCAGGGCTATGCTGCGCTCGACGCTTCGGCGGCTTTTGTCGAACGCTGGCAAGGCGGCGCTGGCGGGCGCATCCGCACATGGATGGCGCCGCACGCGCCCTACACCTGCGACGACGATTTTCTGCGCGCCACTGTCGCCCACGCGCGGCGGTTGGGCGTCGGCATTCACATTCACGCCGCCGAAGACCCGGCGCAGACCGCCTCCAGCCTGGCGAAGCGTGGCGTCACGCCGATCCAGGTGCTGGAGCAGACCGGCATCCTGGAAACGCCGACGCTGATCGCACACGGCTGCGGGATTCTGCCGGCGGATGTCGAATTGCTGCGCGCCTACAGCGATCATGTCGGCGTGGCGCATTGCCCGAAGACTTATCTCAAACTGGCGTCAGGGCTGACGCCGATCGCGGCGTTGCAGGGCGCTGGCGTGTCCATCGGCCTGGGCAGCGACGGCGCAGCCAGCAACAACACGCTCAACATCTGGGAAAGCCTGCGCTTGATGGCGTTGACGCAGAAGTTCACCGCCAACGATCCAGAGGTGATGCCGCTGCACGCCGCGCTCGACATTGCATTTCGGGGCAGCGCGGCGGCCATTGGCATGGCGGGCGAGCTGGGCAGGTTGGCGCCGGGCTATCTGGCTGACATTGCGTTGATCGACCTGCGCGGCGCACACAACCAGCCGCTGCACAACGTGCTGGCTGCGCTCGTCTACAGCATGCAGGCATCCGATGTACACACCGTGATTGTCGGTGGTCGTGTGGTGATGCAGGGTCGCCAGTTGCGTATGCTCGATAAGGCAGAGATCATCGCCCAGGTGAACCGGACGATGACGCGGCTGGCGCAGCGCACGCCTGGGCAACGGATTCAGGTCTACAACCCGTGACTCAGGTGAGCAGGCTACGCAATGCAGTACACGATTCTCTTGTGTGTCTCTTGTGTGCAGCAGTCCCCCCAGACGCCGCCTAGCCGCACGATATCTCCGCCAACCGGCGCGCCGCCTCGGTGCGTCGGTCGGTGCACGCTGCAGGCAGTCCGTACTGCTCCACCAGAAAACTCGCCGCCACCGCAGCGTACATCCCTGCCCGCCGCAGGTCGCCCGTTTCCAGCCAGCCGACCAGCAGCGCGCCGCAGTAGGCGTTGCCTGCACCGACCGGGTCGATGACGGCTGTCTTCACCGCTGGAATGTAATACGTTTCACCTGTCGCTGCGTGGTGAACAAGCGATCCATCGCTGCCCATGCGCAGCGCCACGATCGACGCGCCCGCATCAACCAGTCGCCGAATCAGGGTCTGTGGGTCGCCAGCCCCGATCAACGACTCCGCTTCGACCAGATTGGGTGAGAACAGGTCACACGAGGTCAGCAGCGTGCGCAGCTCGGCATCGGTGAGCGGGCGCGACGCCTCACGAAACGGCTCCACACTGACTGTGATCCCGTGCGCCTGCAGCGCCTGCATGAGGTGCAGGTTGGGAGATTCCGGGTGCACGCCAAAGTGAAAGCCGCGCGCCGTCCAGTAGTGAGCCGGCGCCTGTTCCGGTTTGAGCGCCAGGTGTATGGGGATGGTCTCGCCCTGTGTGCGCCAGACCTGTGTGCGCCGGCCATCCTCCTCGATGATCTGCCAGGCGCGCAAGGAACGGTGGTGCGGGTCGCGGCGTAGTCCCGTCGTGTCGATCTGCATGGCGTCGAGCCACGCCTGTGCTTCTGCTGGAAAATCCAGCCCCACACCACCGCACAGCCCGACGCCGCCCTGCGTCCACAGCTTCATGCCGAACGCGGTTTGGGGACCCCCGCCGCCAAGCACACCCATGAGCGTACGTCCATCGTGAAAGACAATGTCGTCGATGATGACGGAGTGGGTGAAATAGTCAATCTGGCTGATCAAGATTAAGGATTCAGCTTCCATTCTACCTTGTTCTACAGAATGTCTTCGAGAAGGGTTTCAAGATCACCATAATCATACGGAGGGCGTTGTCGAATCGCTACCACACGAATCAGAGACGCATCTTCATCGACAGCATAGACGATGCGCCACTTATCGATGCGGAGTCGATATAGAACCGCACTGCTGCCAGTTACGTAGTCAAGCTGCTTGCTGGAAGGCGGCGTCGGTTGCTCTGCCAGACCGTCAATGGCTCTGTGGAGACGCTGTCGAACATTGCCTGGTAACCTGCGCAGCTCTATCCAGGCTGATGGGATGACGTAAAGACGATACGACTTCACGCAAGGTCATCCCTTACATCTTCCCATCGCAGCCAGCCGGCCCTTTCTGGGTCGCCACCCGCCGCATCCAATTGCGCCTGTGACTCTTGAAACGCTTGAATGTCTTCAATGGTCTCAAGCCATTCAAGCAGCGCTTCCCAATCTTCGGCATCAACGACAACAAAGCGGTGATTCTTTACTGTGACGTAGCGCGCTGATCGCAGCGCCTCCACTCCAGTCATTTCTCTCTCCCTGGAACACGCGGGGGATTCGGCGTATCATCCGTGTTGAACATGAGTGTAGCGTCACCGCAACGTCTGCGCAAGAATATCCTTCCACAGCGGCTTGTCGATTTCCCAGCAGACGTCCATGTTGGGCGGGTTGCCGGTGACGCCTAACTCGTCAACCACCGTCATGCCGCGAGTCAGTTCTTCGGTGCAGGCGACGTCAACGTAGTGACGGCTGCGCCGCGTGCAGACGCGGTTGTCGAGCGCAATCGCCATTGTCACCGGGTCGGGCAGCATCAGCCCTGTGGCGCCCTGGATGTTCATGCCCGCCTCCAGCGCGTAGGAGTTGCAGTCAAGCGCAAAGTGAGCGCGCGCTGTGTCGAAGCTGCGAATGTGCGCCATCTCGTCGAACGAGAGCGCCGCGTCGAAGCGGCAGTGTTCCCAGCCGACCATCAGGCACTTCATGCCGGAGTGAAAGACGATGCGCGCCGCCTCCGGGTCACACCAGATGTTGAACTCCGCCGCCGGCGTGACGTTGCCGACGCAATTGGCGTTGCCGCCCATGATGTAGCATTCCTTGACCCACTCCGCCAGTTGCGGCTCGACGATCAACGCGGCGGCGATGTTGGTGAGCGGCCCCAGCGTGACGAGCGTAATCTCGCCCGGCGCAGCGCGGAAGCGGCGGATCAGCTCCTCGACGGCGTTCTGCCCGGCAGCCGGACGCGCCGGATGCAGTTCGCCCAATTTCCCCATGCCATAGGGACCATGGAACCAGTCGGCGTGCGCCACGGAGCGCAAGAGCGGTTTTGCGCAGCCTTCGTAGACCGGTGTTGACTGGCCGCAGATTTCCACGCTGTAGCGAGCGTTGGCGCTGGCGATCTTGAGCGGCATGTTGCCGTAGACAACGGTGATGGCGTCCACCTCCACGTCGGGCCATTGCAGCGCCATCACAATGGCGACGGCGTCATCCGAGGCCGTGTCGGTGTCGATGATGAAATGGCGGGTTGTCATTGCATTCCTCTTTCAATGTCTTGTCAGCATATGAAGGGCAGGCATCGCTGTGTATGATTCTAGCAGGGTGAGGCGTCCACGGCGAAGCAGCGGACGGCCATGCACAAGCCACAGTGTATCATAGCTGCACTGAATCGGAGCCAGAAACGGAGCCCAAATACCCGATCGATCTGTCCATTCGCTGAAAAATCTGGTGAAAACGTGAATTCATTGGTAAGCTCTATCGACAACCCAACCACGGAACGGCTGTTACAGGCCTTCCGTGACATCACGCTCACCATCGTCAATTTACCAGGCCAACGGATACGACATGTGACACCGTTGACCGCCCTCCAGGTGCGCATCCTGGAGTTGCTGGGGTTGTCGCCCGCCGTCTACACCGCCCTGGTCGAAAATTGAGCAATGTCACTATTTTTTCAGCGAATGGACAGGATCAGTGCGCGCAATGTCCTGGTGCATCTGCTGGCGCCGGGTGCGTCTTCTTACGACATTGCGACGCGGACGCACTCGTTGGCGCCTCCACCCGGTCGCATAGTACGCAACCTTTCACACCTGAAAACGCCCAGAGGCGCAGACCCCCTGTTGCTGACCGGCGCGCTCAAGAGCGACAGTCCAGTTTGGGAGCGCTTTGTCGAGCTGAGCGGTGACAGCGACGCGCCGCTGCTGATCGTGGCGACCGGCTTCCCCAACCAGCGGCCCGCCCAGCGTGCGGCGGAGCGGCTTGGCGAGCGGTTGGGCGTCGCCCACATTTCGGTTGTGTTGGACGCCGACAGTGACGAAGAACTGCACATCGACGAGCCGGTGCGCGGCGTCATTGTCCTGGCGCGTGACCAGTCACTGTTGCAACCGGCGCAGCTTGGCGCGCTCCGCACTGCCTGGCTGTCAGGGACGCCGCTGCTGCTCGATGGCGCGGCGGCGCCCCTGCCAGGCGTGGTTTTCTCCGCGCATGCGCCGACGCCGGAGGAAGCTGAAGCCGCTGAACTGGCGACGCAGCGATCTTTCCTGGAGGGTCGCACCGTGCTCACCGACGGGCTGCAACTGCTCAACGCTGCGTTCGAACCACAACTCCTGGCGGACAACCGGTGGGGACGGCTCTTCTCGCTTGCCTACGCGTATCCAAAGCGAGTTGCCTTCGGGTTTGCTGACGGCGCAGCGCTGGGCGCGATCGGCGCGCTGGCGGCGCGGCTGCACGCGCTCACCGGCGCGCGCGTCGTGGCTGCCGACCTGTCATCCTTTCGCGTCACCCTGGCGCAGCAGGCTGGCATCGAGGCGTTCGTCCCGCAGGGGTCGCTGGCAGAGGCGTTTGCCCAAATCCTGCCCGGCGGCGCCGATGTCGTGGTCGATGCAACTGGCGCGCTGGCGGTGTTGCCACAAGCCATCGAAGTGGCAAAGCCAAAGCCGTGGGATGACAGCGCCGACCCCGGCGCGCGCCTGGTGATCCAGGGCAGCTACCCCGATGCGTTCTCCGTTCCCTATCAGCCAGCCTTTCGCCGTGAACTGTCATTGCATGTCCCGCGCGACGCTCAGCCGCGCGACTTCCGCGCTGTGCTGGATTTCATGGCGCGAGGCACGCTCGATGTCGGTGGCCTTATCAGCGATGTGCGCTCGCCCGAAGTCGCAGCTGACACCTACGCCGCGCTGGCTGAACCAGACGCCGAGTTGATCACCGTAGCGTTTCAGTGGCACGCATAACCCTTCCGACGACGCAGACAAAATCCTGACGCTCTGCCAGAAGTGAATGCACCCTCTACGTCTCTCCAACGCACGACAGCCTGACACCCTCGATTTCTCATCGCCGTGAACGTTTCTCCGTCAATTGACAAAAATTTCACTATTGACAAATGAAACTTTTTCTGATACAATAAAAACATTCAATGAAATTTCATAAAAATCAACAAAATCGTTTTGACGCACACCGTCAGGAGCCGTGCTCCGTATGTCGCAAACCGTTACATTGCGCGAAGTCGCTGAGTTAGCTGGTGTTTCGCTGGGCACTGCTTCGCAGGCGCTCAACAATCGCCCTAACGTTGCACCAGACACACGCACACGCGTTCTAGATGCTGCACAGGCATTGGGCTATCAGGTGCGCACGACGACGACGCCATGCCCGGAGGCTGAAGTTTCGCTGCTCGGCATGTTGGTCAAGCATGACTACGGATTGGAGATTGTGGTCAACCCCTTCTATTCGCACGTGCAGGCTGGCGTCGAGCGCGAGTGCCGCCGACGCGGGATCAACTTGATGTATGCCAACATCGAAGTCGATGCAAGCAATCATCCGGTGCTCTGGCCGCAGTTGATCCGCGAAGAACGGTTGGAAGGATTGATCCTGGTCGGCACGTTCATCGAGGGCGCGATCGATCAACTAAAGCGGCAAATCAACATGCCGATTGTGCTGGTCGACAGTTATGCGCCTCGGCTGCCTTACGACAGCGTCGTCACCGACAATATCGGTGGCGTTGGACAGGTGGTCGAGCATCTGTTGGAGTGTGGGCACCGCAAGATCGGGCTGATCGGCGCCAACGACTATTCGCCACCCAGCATTCGTGAGCGCCGCGAGGGATTTATCCGTGCATTGCAAGCGCGCGGCATTGATGATTACTTCATTGAGCCGTCGCAACTGACGCGTGAAGGCGGGGAAGAGGCGGCGCATCGACTGTTGACGCGCGCCCCGGAGGTCACAGCAGTCGTTGCTTGCAACGATGAAACCGCAATTGGTGTGATGCACGCAGCCCTGGCACGCGGGCTAAGCATTCCGGCGGATCTGTCGGTGGTCGGGTTCGACAACATCGATCTGGCGCGTGATGTCACACCGCCGTTGACGACAGTGCATGTACACAAGGCATGGATGGGCAGTCTCGGTGTGCGTACACTGCTCGATCGGCTCCAAAATCCAGATCAGCCGCGCATCACTGTGACCGTGGCAACACAGTTGATCGAACGCCATAGTGTGGCAGCGCCGCGCACCTAAATGTAGATCAAACGAAGGAGGCAACACGACAAACAAAGATAGAAGAAACCAGGTGATTGAACGCCGGACACTCTGTGGTTCGAGCACAAAGCATCCGGCCATCCACGCACGCTCCCAAATCGGCTGAAGCCTAGGAAACTTTCAGGAGAAAAGACAATGCGCAGATTACAATTCATTCTACCGTGGTTGGTTGTGCTAGCCCTAATTGTTGGAGGATGTGGGGCGCCAGCGACGCAGCCTTCCGCACCCGCTGCAGCCGAGCAGCCGGCTGCGCAGTCACAGCCGGCTGTCCCAACTGGCCGGTTCAACGAAGCGCCCATGCTGGCGGTAAAGGTTGCTGCTGGCGAGCTCCCGCCCGTCGACAAGCGTCTGCCTATGAACCCGATGGTGATTGAGCCGTTCGACGCGATCGGAACCTATGGCGGCGACCTGCGGTTTGGTTTTGTCGGCAACAACCCCGGCTGGGGCGGTCTCTGGTATCTCAATGGCTGGGAAAATCTGGTGCGGTGGAAACCAGATTTCTCCGGCATCGAACCGAACATCGCCGAGAGTTGGGAAGTCAGCGACGACGCCCGCTCCTACACCTTCAAGTTGCGCGAGGGCATGAAGTGGTCGGACGGCGAACCGTTCACGGCGGACGACATCCTCTTCTACATCGAGGATGTGCTCTTCGACCCGGACATTTCGCCGGCAGGTCCTGTGGCGGATTGGCTGCCCAACGACGGCGCAACCGAGTTCAAGGCTGAGAAAATCGACGACTACACGGTCAAATTTACCTTTGCCAGACCCAACGGCCTCTTCCTCTCGGCGCTGCCGACGTGGGCGGGTCGCCATCTCACCTGGTTCCCCAAGCATTATCTGGCGCAGTATCACAAGAAGTACAACCCTGATGTCGACGCGCTGGCTGCTGAAACCGAAGGCATCAAGGACTGGGTCGGTCTCTTCAACAAAATGGCCGCAGGTCCCACCGATGACATCCAGAACTTCTTCAACATGCCGGAGCGCCCGCACCTCTTCCCCTACGTGATCACGCAGCCGTTGGGCACCGGAACGACGATCGTGCTCGAACGCAACCCCTACTACTGGAAGGTGGACACCGCTGGCAACCAGTTGCCTTACATCGATCGCATTGTCGGCACCTCCTATCAGGATGCCGAGAGCCGCACCTTTGCCATGCTCAGCGGCGACCTGGATTATCTGAAAGACCCCGGCGAAGACAACCGCGTTCTCTATTTCGATGCGATGGATGAGGGCAGACCGATCGCCATCAACAGCGTGATCGCTGAGGGCGCCAATACGCAGTCGATCCACTTCAACCGCACGCTCGCCGATCCTGTGAAAGCCGAAGTCTTCGCCAACAAGGATTTCCGCATCGGCATGTCCTACGCCATCAACCGGCCGGAGATCATCGAGATCGTCTATCAGGGCCAGGGTGAGCCGGCGCAGGTGGCGCCGCTGGAGTCGTCGCCGCTTTACAACGAACAGCTTGCGACGCAGTTCATCGAATATGATGTTGCGCTGGCGAACGAGTATCTCGACAAGGTGCTGCCGAACAAGGATGCCGAAGGATACCGACTGGGGCCCGATGGCAATCGCTTCACGATTGTGCTGGCAGTCCCCAACGATCTGAGCTATGGCACAAACTGGGTGCAGGTGGCTGAGCTACTGACCAAGTACTGGAATGCTGTGGGCGTCGATGTCAAGCTCAACTCCATGCCAGATGTGCAGTTTACCGAGATTCTGAAGAACAACACAGTGGAGGCGGCGATTTACACTGGTGAAGGTGGCGCTGGTCTGACCGCCATTCTCGACCCGCGCTACTATGTGCCAATGGAGACCTTCGGCCTGTTTGGCAACGGCTGGTTTGCGTGGCGCACGGGCGTCCCCGATCGCGTCCAGGTGGAGCCGCCACAAGAGATCAAGGACATCCGCGCCCTCTATGAAGAGGTGATCGCCGCCCCGACCGAAGCCGAACAGATCGCCAAGATGAAGGAAGTGCTGCAGATCGCCGCCGACAACTTCTGGGTGATCGGCATCTCACGCGCAGCGCCTGGCTACCAACCCTATCACGCTCGCATCGGCAACATGCCAGCGGAATGGGTCGGCGGCTGGATCGAAGGCGTCAACAAGATCAAAGTGCCGGAGCAGTGGTATCTGAAAGAGTAATCCGCCTCTTTTCCTTTGGGTTGTGGCGTCTGCAACGACCATCTTCCAGGAAGCCTGCAGGCTTCCTGGAAGATGGTCAGACAATGATGCGTTGAACAGGAAAGAATCATGTGGCGCTATATCGGGAAACGCTTTCTCTACATGTTGTTCACGATCTGGGTGGTCACCGTGATCTCCTTTGTCGTGATCCAACTGCCGCCGGGTGACTTCGTCTCCAACCTGGTGTCGCAGATGGTCAAGTCAGGCGCCAGCAATCTGCCGCCTGACTTCGAGAGCAAGATGCGCGAGATGTACGGTCTCAACGAGCCGGTGTTTGTGCAGTATTTCAAGTGGCTGGGCAACATCCTGACCAAAGGGCAGTTTGGCTATTCCTTTCTCTACCAGCGCGACGCCAGCGCCTTAATCGTCGAGCGTCTGCCGATGACCTTCATGCTCTCGTTGTTCACCTTGCTCTTTGTGTGGGCGGCGGCGATCCCGATCGGCATCTACTCCGCCGTGCGCCAGTATTCACCGGGAGACTATTTTTTTACGTTCATCGGATTTATCGGGTTGGCAGTTCCCAACTTTTTGCTGGCGTTGCTCTGCCTATTCTTTGCCTATCGTTTCTTCGATCAGGCGATGATTGGGCTCTTCTCGGCCGAATTCGCCGACGCACCGTGGTCGTGGGCAAAGTTCGTCGACATGCTCCAGCATTTGTGGATCCCGGTGCTCATCATCGGCATCGGCGGCACTGCTGGCTTGATTCGCACGATGCGCGCCAACATGCTCGATGAGCTGCATCGTCCCTACGTCGAGACCGCCCGCGCCAAGGGACTGAGCGAGCGACGCCTGTTGTGGAAATACCCGGTGCGCCACGCGCTCAACCCCTTCGTCAGCACGTTGGGCTGGGCGCTGCCGGCGCTGATCGCTGGCGAGGTGATCGTCGCCATCGTGCTCAACCTGCCGACCTCTGGCCCCGTCTTGTTGCGCGCTCTGATGGCGCAGGATATGTTTTTGGCGTCGGGCTTCATCTTGATGTTGAGTGCACTGACTGTGATCGGCACCTTTATCTCTGATGTGCTGCTCGCCTGGCTCGACCCGCGCATCCGCCTGCAATAGTTCTTGTGACCGATGGAGTGATTCGATGATGACCAGTCGAGAGAGCACGCTGCCCGCCGATGATCTGCTGATCGGCGAAAGTGCAGCGGAGAGCGACGATCTGCAGGTCGAGATTGCCTCACAGTGGAAGCTGATGTGGTGGAAGTTCCGCCGTCATAAGCTGGCGATGATCAGCGCCGTTGTCGTGCTTGCCTTCTATTTTGTCGCGATCTTTGCCGAGTTCTTTGCGCCGGCGTTGCCGACCGATTATTTGCAGGAATACACCTTTGCACCACCGCAGTCGCTTCACTTTTTCCACGATGGACGCTTTCAGTTGCACGTCTTCGGCTACAAGTTCGAGCGCGACCCGCGCTCGTTCAAGAAGACCTGGATGCTCGACGAAGAGACGATGATTCCGGTCGGGCTGTTTGTGCGCGGCGCCGAGTACAAGCTGTGGGGGCTGATCCCAGGCGATCTGCACCTGATTGGGCCGCTCAATCCAAGCGATCCCTTCTACCTGATGGGCGCCGACAAGAGCGGACGCGATGTCTTCAGCCGGCTAATTTACAGCAGCCGCATTTCCCTGACCGTCGGCTTGATCGGCGTGCTCTTGAGCCTGGGGCTGGGCATCATGCTCGGCGGCGTCTCTGGTCTGGTCGGCGGCGCAGTCGACAACGGCATCCAGCGCCTGATTGAGATTTTGATGTCGGTGCCGACGCTGCCGCTGTGGCTTGCGCTGGCCGCCGTCGTGCCGTTGACCTGGTCGCCGCTGTCCGTCTATTTCATGATCACGGTAATCCTTTCGCTGGTCGGCTGGACGGGCATGGCGCGCGTCGTGCGCGGCAAGTTCCTTTCGCTGCGCTAGGAGGATTTTGTGCTCGCTGCGCGGCTCGATGGGTGCAGCCAATGGCGACTGATCTCCCGCCACATGATCCCCTCCTTTCTCAGCCACATCATCGCCAGTATCACGCTCGCCATCCCAGCGATGATCCTGGGTGAGACTGCACTGAGCTTCTTGGGGCTAGGGCTGCGTCCGCCGGTCGTAAGCTGGGGCGTAATGCTGCAAGAGACGCAGAAGGTCGTGGTCATCGCCAGCTACCCGTGGCTGCTCTGGCCAGCTGCGGCGGTGATTGTCGTTGTACTCGCTTTCAACTTCTTTGGTGATGGTCTGCGCGACGCTGCGGACCCGTATCAGTAATGTTGCGTGTTGCGTGGTGCGTGTCTTGAAACAACACGCAACACACAACATGTTTTGAGCAAGGGATGAAGCATGGTGCAGGAACCACTGGTTGAACTCTCCAATCTAAAGGTGCATTTCTTTACACGCGAAGGCGTTGTGCGCGCGCTGGATGGCGTGGATTTGACGATCCAGCGCGGGCGCACGCTCTGTCTGGTCGGCGAAAGCGGCTGCGGCAAAAGCGTAACCGCGCGGGCGCTGCTCAATCTGGTGCCGCGCCCTGGGCGCATCGTCGACGGGGAGATTCTTCTTCGCCTCCAGCGCGATGGCCAAACCGATCTGGTGGACGTGACAAAGCTGGACCCCAAAGGCGATGCGATCCGTCGCATCCGCGGCAAGGAGATCGCCATGATCTTTCAGGAGCCGATGACCTCCTTCAGCGCCATGTATACTGTTGGCAACCAGATCATGGAAGCGATCCGTCTGCACACCGCCGCATCCAAAACCGAGGCGCGTGAACGCGCCATCGAGATGCTTGGTCTCGTCGGCATCCCGCGCCCTGAACGGCTGGTGGACGAGTATCCGTTTCGACTCAGCGGCGGTATGCGCCAGCGCGCCATGATCGCGATGGCGCTGGCTTGCAACCCCAGCCTGCTGATCGCAGACGAGCCGACCACAGCACTCGACGTGACGACGCAGGCGCAGATTCTCGATCTGATGGCAGACCTGCAGGAACGCTACGATATGGCGATCTTGTTCATTACGCACGATCTGGGCGTTGTGGCGGAGATCGCCGACGAGGTGGCGGTGATGTACCTGGGCAATGTCGTCGAATACGGGGATGTTGACACGATTTTCAACAATCCACATCACCCTTACACCCAGGCATTGCTGCGCTCGATTCCCAAACTCACCGAGACGCGCGGCAAGCTCGAAGTGATCCGCGGCATGGTGCCCAGTCCCTACCGCCGGCCCAGCGGTTGTCCCTTTCACCCGCGCTGCAACCAGGCCATCGTCGGCGTCTGCTCGGCTCGCCCGGTGACGATGACTGCTGTGACTGAGAATCATCGCGTCGCCTGTCATCTCTACGACGCGCAGATCGACGCCGCCAACGTTCTGACCAAATGCGAGGCGATCTATGCTTGATTCGACACAAAAGGCGCCATCTCCGATCACTGCCGACAGCAATAGTCCCAGCAGGACAACGTCGCCCCTCACCCCTCGCTCCTCGCACCTCTCACCAGACACGCTGCTCGACGTGCGCAATCTGCGCATGTACTTCCCGGTGCTCGAAGGTATCTTCAGCAAGGTCAAGGGCTACGTCAAAGCCGCCGACGATGTCACGTTCAGCGTCGGTGTGGGTGAAACGGTCGGGCTGGTCGGCGAGAGCGGCTGCGGTAAGACCACGGTGGGGCGCTGTCTGCTGCGCGCCTATCAGCCGACCGGCGGCGAGATGCGCTACCGCACACGTGACGGCAGCATCGTTGACCTGGCGCAGCTCGACAACCGCGGGCTGCGTCCCTATCGCCGCGACGTGCGCATGATCTTCCAAGACCCCTTCTCCTCGCTCAACCCGCGCCTCACCGTCTATGAGTTAGTGAGTGAGGTGCTCACTGTCAATCGCATTTGCAGCGGCAAGGAGGCGGAGGAGCGCGTTGCCACGACCCTGCGCCGCGTCGGGCTGCGCCCAGAATATATGCGCCGCTATCCGCACGCTTTCAGCGGCGGCGAACGCCAGCGCATCGTGATCGCCCGCGCCCTGGTCACCGAGCCGCGACTGGTCGTTGCCGACGAAGCGGTCTCGGCGCTCGACGTGTCGGTGCGCGCCCAGATTCTCAACCTGATGCAGTCACTGCGCGACGAGTTTGACCTCACCTACCTCTTCATCTCGCACGATCTCAGTGTGGTGCGTCACATCTGCGACCGCGTGGTTGTGATGTACGTCGGCAGGGTCGTGGAGATCGCGGGCGGCGACGCACTTTATAGCCGCCCGCTGCACCCCTACACCGAGGCGTTGATGTCGGCGGTGCCGATCACCAACCCGCGCGACCGCCAACGCAAGGCGCGCATCCGGCTCGAAGGTGACGTCGCCGACCCTGCCAACCCGCCGTCGGGCTGCTATTTTCACCCGCGCTGCCGCTACGCCCAGGAGCGCTGCCGCACGGAGACGCCCGCGCTGCGTTCGGTTGGCGCCGAGCGCATGGTCGCCTGCCACTTCGCCGAGACGCTGGAACTGGCTGGCGCGCCGATTGGCTGAACGTCGTGCGTGCTGCGTGTTGCTTGTCTCGTGCTGCGTGGACATGCGCAACACTCAACACGCAACACTCAACACGCAACATGCAACACTCAACACGCAACACAAAGGACCTGACCTGATGACCTATTACGGTTTCAACTTCTTATGGATGTTCATCTATGACGGCCGGGCGCCTGCCGCGACGGACGAACGTGCGCTGGATTTTTTGGCGGAATTTGGTTTCAACTTCGTGCGCATCCCGACTGACTATCGTTTTTGGACGCGTGACTTCGACTACTTTCACCCCGACGAGACCGTGTGGGCGCAGATCGACGCTTATCTTGACGCGTGCCAGGCGCGCGGGCTGCACATGTGTCTGAATTTTCACCGCGCACCCGGCTATTGCATCAACGCCAACCACCTGGAACGCCACAATCTCTGGCAGGACGCTGTGGCGCAGGATGCCTTTGTCTGGCTGTGGGAGCAGTTCGCACGCCGCTACCAGAATGTCCCGGCGTCGGCGCTGAGTTTTGACTTGCTCAACGAGCCGCCCAATCCCGGCCAGTACGGCATGACACGCGCCATCCACGCCGCCCTTGTCCGGCGCACAGTGGCGGCGATCCGCGCCATCAGCCCGCAGCGTCCGATCCAGATCGACGGGCTGGGCGGCGGCCATCTTGCCATGCCTGAACTGGCTGACCTCGACGTGATCCACAGCGGGCGCGGCTACCAGCCGATGGCAGTCAGCCACTACAAAGCAGGCTGGTGGCCCGACGTGCATCTCGTCACCGAGACGCCGGTCTATCCCGGCGTGATATGGGATGGCGTCGCCTGGAATCGGGAGACACTGCGCACCTTCTACCAGCCGTGGCGCGATGTGCAAGCCTCCGGGCGCACGATTCATATCGGCGAGTTCGGCTGCTACAATCAGACGCCCAACGACACAGCGTTGGCGTGGCTGGCGGATCTGCTCAGCATCTACCGCGAGTTCGGCTGGGGCTACAGCCTGTGGAACTTCGAGGGGCCGTTCGGGATCATCGGACACGGTCGTCCCGGCGCGCGCTACGAAACGCTTCACGGCTATCAGGTCGATCGTCCGTTGCTCGATCTGCTGCTCGAAAACCGACTTTCCGCATAACACAGTTTCCAGGAGAACTCCATGACATTGCCGCGTATTCAGCCCGGCGCCAACGGGCGCTTTCTTGTCACCGAATCAGGCGACCCCTTTTTCTGGCTTGGTGACACGGCCTGGGAACTCTTTCATCGCCTGACGCTGACGGAGGCGGAAACCTACCTTGAGACGCGTCGGCGCCAGGGCTTCAACGTGATTCAAGCCGTGGTGCTGGCGGAGTTGGATGGGCTGCACACACCCAACGCCAGCGGTCATCTGCCGCTGCTCGGCGACGACCCGACGCGCCCCAACGAGTTTTATTTCATGCACGTCGACGCCGTGATTCGGCTGGCAGCGCAAAAGGGGCTCTACATCGGGCTGCTGCCGACGTGGGGCGACAAAGTGGACAATCGTCAAGGCGGCGCCGGGCCGATCATCTTCAACGCCGACAACGCACGCATCTATGGCGCGTATGTGGGGCGACGCTATCGTAACGACAGCAACGTGTTGTGGATTCTGGGCGGCGATCGCGACCCGGCTGGCTACGAAGACATCTGGGCAGCGATGGCGCAGGGCATCGCCGAGGGGCTGGGAAGACGCCCCTTCTGCACCTATCATCCACGCGGCGGCATCAGTTCGTCGGCAACGCTGCACAACGCCGATTGGCTGGACATGAACATGATGCAGTCCGGTCACTGCCTGGTCGATGCGCCAAACTGGGCGATGATCCACGCCGACTATGCGCGCACGCCCGCCAAACCCGTGATCGACGACGAGCCGAACTACGAGGATCATCCGGTTGACCCCTACCTGCGTCCCTGGCGTCTCGAGTACGGGCGTTACAACGACTATGATGTACGCAAGCAGGCGTATCGAGCGGTCTTCGCTGGCGCGTGCGGCCACACCTATGGCAATCACTCGGTCTGGCAGATGTGGTCGCGCGAGCGACAGCCGGTCACTTTCGCCATGCCGCCGTGGGACGAGGCAATCCTGCGACCGGGCGCAGCGCAAATGATTCACCTCAAACAGTTGATGCTGGAACGTCCGTATCTGACGCGCATCCCGGCGCAGGAAATGTTGCCGGACGTAGAGCATATTTCACCGGAAGTCGGGGAGATCGAGGAGTTTCGCATCATCCCAGCGCGCGCCGCCTATCCTGTCGCCACGCGCTGCCGCAAGGGCAGCTACGCTCTTGTCTACTTCCCGCTGGCGGAGCAGACGCTGCGCATCGACGCGCGCACGCTGCGCGGCCCGCTCGCAGCCCGGTGGCTTGACCCGCGCACCGGCAAGCGTCACCCCGCAGGCGAGCACTCCGCCGACCTGCTTACCTTCACCTCGCCCATCGCCGGGCCAGATTGGGTGCTGATCCTGGATTCAAATGAAGAAAGGTAAAAGAAACTCTGTCCATTCGCTAGGGCGATTTCAAGTTGCTATTCTTGACGAATATTCAAAAGGAATTGCAGGTTTTGTTATTCATGACGCTCTGCACCAAGCAATTTGCCGTCAATTCGGTAGCTGGAACCGGTCATTTTTGCCAGGAAAGCTACACTAAGCGTTATCCAATCTGCAATTTTCGCTGAATTTCTTATGCTGTTTTGCAACTTGAAACTGCCCTATCCATTCGCTGAAAAATCTGGTGAAAACGTGAATTCATTGGTCAGCTCTGGGGATGAACACAGAGCTGACGATAACCACAGAACGGATTGACGATTTTCCGCTGCTGCTGACAGTTATGCAGCGGCTGGGTCTGCCGGAAATTCAGGACCGCCATCTGAAGTTGCATGGTTCGCACAAAGGGTTGAGTTGGGGGTGGATCGGTGTCATCTGGCTGGCGCATATTTTGTCGCAGGGGGACCATTGCAAACTGCCAGTGCAGGCGTGGGTCCGCCAGGCGCAAGCGACGATTGTGCGGATCACTGGTTTGAGCGAGTTGACGGAATTGGATTTTACCGATGACCGGCTGACCAGGTTGCTGTATCGGGATGAATGGTTGATTGAACGTGGCTTTCATCGCCTCAAAGGTGCTCCGTTTTCCCTCGACCCACTCTTTGTGAAACGTGATGACCAGGTCGTCGGTCTGACCAATCTGTTGAGCATTGCTGTTCGCCTGCTGACGCTCGTTGAGTTCGTA
>Ga0272446_1001399_pt1 | contig 34989 bp, 33 predicted proteins | sample YNPCB0061_FD_194587 | JGI IMG/M metagenome (GOLD analysis project Ga0272446, IMG submission 194587) | Hot spring microbial mat communities from Yellowstone National Park, WY, United States - YNP-CB-006-1 | ecosystem: Environmental > Aquatic > Thermal springs > Hot (42-90C) > Sediment | place...
TTTTTAGACCGTGCTGGGGTTTGAGGTCAGTAGCGATGATGAGGAGGTCATCTTCCAGGCGCAAAGCCACCAAATACAGCAACTCCCCATGGATGCGCTTTCTGCGTTTGAGGGTCTGTTCCTGACCCACCTTGAGATGACGGAAGAAGGTCTCCACCGAGGCCCCCTGGCCCGCAGGCCCGGTGCGAAAGTTCTTACGAATGCGGATACAACGGGGGATGTGTTTCTCGCGCAGGTAGACCAGCCAGTCGGCCCCTATCTGCGCAAAAAAGCCGTTCCCAACCCCGCCACCACCACCAAGAGCCCTGCGATTACCCCATACACCACCCCCGGCTCGGAGGCGTGGGCTACCCAGATGCCCACAAAGGCCCACAGCAACACCAGGTTGAAGGGGATGTCGCGCCGGGTCTGGGCAAACACAAACCCAATGCCTGCTGCAACCAATACCAGCAGGGCGGCCCAAACCTGCCCGGAAATGCCCCCGCCGTTCCAGCCCAGCTCGAGCAGCGTGGTAACTGCGTTGGCGGCGGTCGCTACAGTAATCCAGCCCAGGTAGATGCTAAAGGGAACTCGAGCCAGCCAGCTTTCGGCAGCCGGAACGGCCTCTTTTCCTATTCCCAGCCGTTCGTACAGGAGCACCAGGATGGTGAGCAGGCCCAGCATCATCACCATGCTGGGCACAATCAGCAGGTAGTGCCAGCAGAGCAACCAGGCCACGTTGAACCCACAAGACAGCACAAAAAGCCCGCGGGTAGCCGCCAGCCGGGGATTGTCGCGCTGGGCGGGCAGGGCCTGGTAGACCGCGTAGGCCAGCAGGGCCAGGTAAATCAGGCCCCAGATGGCAAACACATAGCCCGCCGGGGTAAAGAAGCTGGGAAAGCTATCGGAAATCTCACCGGTGCGGCGGCCCGCAATGGGCAGGATGTTGGCCAGGGCATTAACCGCGATGGTGACGATAATAGCCAGCACCACCAACCATTGCATCAATGGTGCAGCGGAGGGTAGGGGAGTGCGTATTGTTTTTTGCACGTCTCTACCCTACTTCGTTTTGCCGTTATGGTAGTGAGTGCTGCGAAACAACTTTGCTTTTGGGCGCTTCTTGCTCCGAGCTGCGCTGCACCCAACTGGTGCGGTATGGTAGAAGCCATATGTTTCGCTCCCGCCGCACCCCCACCGGAGGGGGGGTTTTCCTGGAGATGGACCGCGCCAAGGCCGAGGCCCGCGCCCGGGGGCTGGGCGTGGTGGATCTCTCGATTGGGGCCTCCGACCTGCCCCCGCCCCCCGAGGCTTTGCAGGCCCTCAGAGAGGCCATTGAAGACCCCTCGACCTACGGCTACTGCCTTAAGTCGGGCACGCTGCCTTTCCTTGAGGCCGCCACCGACTGGTACTTCCGGCGCTATGGGGTAGAGCTCGACCCCCGGCGCGAGGCCCTGAGCCTGATCGGCTCGCAGGAGGGGCTGGCCCACCTGCTGATGGCCGTGGCCGACCCCGGCGAGGTGCTGCTGATGTGCGAGGTGGCCTACCCGTCCTATTTTGGGGCGGCCAGGGTGGCGGGCCTCGAGGTCTACCTGATGCCCCTGGGCGAGCACCTGCTGCCCGACCTGGGGGCGGTGCCGGAGGAGGTGGCCCGGCGGGCTAAGGCGGTGCTGCTCAACTACCCCAACAACCCCACCGCGGCCCTGGCCTCCGAGGCGTTTTTTGCGGAGGCGCTCGAGTTCTGCGCGCGCCGCAACCTGCTGCTCATCCACGACAACCCCTACCTCGACCAGGCCCTAAAACCCACCCCCTCGCCGCTGGCCCTGCCGGGGGGCCGGGAACGGGTGGTGGAGCTTTTTAGCTTCTCCAAGAGCTACCACCTGGCCGGTTTTCGGCTGGGTTTTGCCCTGGGCCAGCCCGAGGCCATGGCCAGCCTGGAAGCCCTCAAAGCCCCCATCGACTTCAACCCGTACCTGGGCATCCAGCGTATGGGCATGGCCGCGCTGGCCGTACCCCAGGCGCGTCTACAGGCCGATGCAGAGACCTGGGCCCGCCGCCGCCAGGCCATGGTAGCGGCCCTGGCCCAGGAGGGCTGGACAGTTCCGCTTCCCGAGGCCGGCATGTACCTGTGGGCCAGGCTGCCGTCGGGTCTGGCCCTGGACGACCTGCAGTTTGCCAAAGAACTCGTGGCCCAGACCGGTGTGGCCCTCTCGCCGGGGCGGGCCTTTGGGCCGGGCGGGGTGGGCTATGTGCGTTTTGCGCTGGTGCAGCCCGAAGGGGTTTTGCGCCAGGCGGCCCAGAAGATCGGGGAGTTTATTCGCATTGCGGCCAGAGATTGAACCCGTCGTTAGGTACGGACACCCAGGGGCCCACCCAAGAGCTGCATGGCGGCTTCCTCGGGGGTCAGTTCGCCCTGGGCTACCTGGGCAATCAGGGCCTGGCCTTCGCGGGTCTTGCGGCGGCCCCATTCCTGGATCACGCTTTCGACCTCGAAGCGGGCTCGCTCGAGGCGGTCGGCCTCCAACAGGCCGTGCTGCTGTAGGTGCTGATAGTGGGCCTCGAGGGCTTCGAACAACTCGAGGATGCCCTCGGCTTTGGGGGCTACCGCGGTCAGGACGGGCGGCTTCCAGCCTGCCGGGCGGGGGGCGGCTAGCTCGAGGGTGGTTTTGATCTCCTGCACGATGCGTTCGCCGCCGGGCAAGTCGAACTTGTTGACCACAAACACGTCGGCGATCTCCATCACCCCGGCCTTGAAAGCCTGCACCGCGTCGCCGGCGGCAGGGGTCAGAACCAGCACGGTGGTGTCGGCCACGCGGGCGATGTCCACCTCGCTCTGCCCCACCCCCACCGTCTCCACGAAAATACGGTCGAAGCCAAAGGCCTCCAGCAGGGCCAGGGTGGCGACCGTGGCCCCGGCCAGCCCGCCCAGAGCCCCCCGGCTGGCCAGCGAGCGGATGTACACTCCTTTGTCCTGGTGGTGGCGCATCATGCGGATGCGGTCGCCCAGGATGGCCCCTCCGGTGAAGGGGCTGCTGGGGTCTACCGCCAGCACCGCTACAGTCTCGCCCCGCTTGCGGGCCTCCTCGATCAGCCGGTCGGTGAGGGTGCTTTTGCCAGCTCCAGGGCTGCCGGTCAGGCCCACCACCTTGGCCTGGCCGCGCCCGCGCAGCTGCCGCAGCAGGGCCTGGCCTTCGGGGTAGCCCGACTCCACCAGGGTGATGGCCCGGGCCAAAGCCCGCATGTCCTGGGCTAGAAAACGCTCGTAGAGGTTCATGGGCTCAGTTTATCGCGCTAAAACCCCTACAGAAGGGCGATGCAGGCCACCTCGACCTTCACGTCGCGGGGCAGGCGGGCCACCTGTACGGTAGCCCGGGCGGGGAAGGGCTCGCGCACGTACTCGGCGTAGACCTTGTTGAAGGCCGGGAAATCGTTCATGTCAGCCAGGTAGCAGGTGGTCTGCACCACCTTGTGGTAGGAGCTACCGGCGGCCTCGAGCACGGCCCCCAGGTTCTTCATGACCTGATGGGTCTGGGCCTCCACATCGCCCGCGACCAGCTCGCCGGAGGGGGTCAGGGGAATCTGACCCGAGCAAAACACCATGCCGCCTGCTACGATGGCCTGGCTGTAAGGGCCGATGGCCTGGGGTGCGTGATCGGTCTGAACACATTTCTGACTCATGCCCACAGCTTATACCAAAGCCGCAGCAAGTAGGGTGCTGGGTTAGGGCTAAAAACCCTGGGTGGCTTGTGAGGCGGGGGTGGGCGGGGGTGCGATGGTGGTTTTGGGCTGGTAGACCTCGAGGCCCAGGTAAGCCAGGGGGGCGTTGGACTCGAGGTCGGCGGCCATGACCAGATAGTCCACTTCGGCCAGGGTCCAAAGCTGTACCCCCTGGGCCTCGGCCAGTGCCCCAAACGAGGGGCTGCTGGGTTCATCGAGCAAAACCAGCACCACCCCATCGGCGCGGTGGGTTTTCTGGGCGGCCAGCACGTCTTCCAGGGCGCTCGCCAGGGCCAAAGGGTGGGTTAGCACCTGGAACAAATAGCGCACACCGACGGGCGAACGGGCCAGGGCGTAGCTCTGATCCGGGGTGAGCGAGGCCACCCAGGAGGGGCAACGGTTCAAAAGACCAGCCACGAAGCGCAAAAAGGGCTTCGGCTCAATGCGGGCGGCAACCGTCGGTGCCATATTAGGCCATCATGCTATAGCGCAGTCCATAAATGCAAGTGAAACACATCCTCATCCGGCTCGAACACCTTGTGGGTTTGCTCACTATGCCCTCATTTATTAGCCCAAGGGGCTGTGGATAACTCTGTGGATAACCCGGTATTACCTGTGGATAACTTTGTGGGTATCCAGATGTTTCTCGGCCACACACAACAAGTTTTTCTGTTCCAGACGCTATTTTATCCAAAAGGCCGAATGTGAAACGGTTGCCAATTCATGCGGTTTGCATTAGAGCTGCTTAACCCAAAAAACCATGGGTTTGGGGGTCTCCTGGGGCTGGCCCAGGTCGCGCCAGGTGAAGGCACAGACCAGGTCGGGCCGTTTGGAAAACCCCCGGCGCTGCCAGAAGGCATCCAGCGGCGTGTAGTTGGCGGGCTTGAGGGGGTGTTCGGCAGGGCGCTCGACGGCGCAAAAAGTAACCTTGCGGTAGCCCAGCTCGAGGGCGCGGGCCTCCCGGAGACGAAAAAACGCCACCCCCAGCCCCTGGCCCCGGTAAGCAGGCTCCAGCACCGACTCGCCAAAGTAGTACCACTCGGCGGGGTTTAGCCCAGCCCCTACAAAGGGCGCCTGGAACTCGGCCTCGGCCTGGGCGAGCGGCAGGGCAGTCGAGGCCCCCACCACCTGCTCGCCGTCTCGAACCACCACTAAGGTGCTCTCGGGAAGGTTCACAAACTTGGATAGGTAGTGCGTTTCGTACTCGAGGCTCCCATCGTACAGGTAGGGCCACTCCCGAAAAACGGCCATGCGCAGCCGGGCCAGCTCGGGGATGAGTGGGGCCACCTCGCCGCCGGAAAATACCTCCACCCGCAGGTTCATGGCTTAAAGCATACGGCCTCAGCGGGCCGGTTAGAATCGGGGGGAGATGATTATCTTCACCGAACCACCCGCCCGGGCCTTACTGATCGATAGCCGCTCCCCCGCCGAGTATGCCCAGGGGCACCTGGAAGGCGCGATTAACCTGGACCTTTCGGGGTTCCGCGGGCGCTTGCGCAGCGAGGAGGAGTTCCGGCGGCTGGAGCAAACCCTGGCCGACCTGAATGGCCGCATAGGGGCGGGCCCAGAACGTCCGGTGGTGGTCTACGACCAGGGCTTTAATACCCGCCTGAGCAAAACCGCCTTCATGCTGGCTTTGGGTGGCCTCGAGGTCTACCTGTGGCCCCAGGGCTGGGAGGCCCAGGCCACCAGCCAGGCCCCGGTAGAACCTGTAGCCGCCGAGCCCTGGGCCCAGCTCCGGCGCGAGATTCTGCTAACCGCCGACGAAATTCTGGCGTTTCCCCACCCTCTGCTGGATGTGCGCGAGCCCCTCGAGTTTGCTGCCGCCCGGATTCCCGGGGCCAAAAACATTCCGCTGGGCGCTTTTGCTCTGGACAATGCCGGGGCCCTGGGCCTGCAAGCCGGTCAGGAGGTGGGGGTGCACTGCCGCAGCGGAGCCCGCAGCGCCAGCGCCTTCTGGCTGCTCCGGCAGCAGGGCATCCTGGCCCGCAACTACCTGGGCAGCATGCTCGAGTGGGAAGCCGAGGCCGATCTGCCCGTAGAGCGGCCCTGACCAGGCTGGGCTTGTTACCTGTAGGCTATAGGCCATGAAGGTATACGGTTTTGCGGTGGGCCCTTTGCAGGAAAACACCTATCTGCTGGTGGGGGAGGACGGACGGGGGGCTATTGTAGACCCTGGCGATGAACCCGAGCGCATTCTGGCCGAGGTGCACCGGGTGGGCCTGAAGCCCGAGGCCATTTTGCTGACCCATGCCCACTTCGACCACGTGGGGGCGGTGGCCCCCCTGGTTGAGGCCCTGGGCCTACCGGTGTACCTGCACCCAGCCGACCTGCCGCTCTACCAGAGCGCCGCCCTGGGTGCGGCCCGCTGGGGGCTTTACATTCCCCAGCCGCCCGAACCCACCCTGCCCCTGGCCGAAGGGCAGACCCTGGATTTGGGACTGGGCCTCGAGGTGCTGTTTTTGCCCGGTCATGCGCCGGGGCATGTGGGCTTTTACCGGCCAGGCCACCTCATCAGCGGGGATGTGCTCTTTCGCGGGGGCATTGGCCGCTACGACCTGCCGGGCAGCGACCCACAGAAGCTGTTTGCTTCACTGCAAAAGCTGACCGAACTGCCGCCCGATACGGTGGTTTATCCAGGGCATGGCCCCAAAACCACCATTGCGGAAGAACGGGCCAGCAACCCCTACCTGAGCTAGCTGGGGGCCTGAAGGCCAAAGTGCTGCACGATTACTCTGGCAGCTTGTTCGGGCAAGAGTTGGCTGGTGTCTACCCGCAGGCTCTGCCCAAAGGGAATGCCCTGCAAAGCCCCCTGCTCCAGCATCTGTAAGAGCCGCTCGGGGCGCGAGAGCTTCTTCAGGCTTTTGCGTTCGGGGAGAGCTACCCGCTGCAAAAGCACTTCGGGCGGGGCCTCGAGCTTCACCCACAGCACCTCGATGCCGGATTGTTCGCATACTTCCAGCACCTGCCCAATAAATTCGTCGCTGCTGGGCGGGGTGTAGACGAAGGTGAAAATAAGACCCTTCAGGCCCATCTGGGCCATTTGCCTGAAAGTAAAAAGCCGCAGCGCACGCAGGAAGCTCACGTAGCTGGGCGTGCCCCAGTCCAGCAGCCGGGCTGCGTAATCAATGGAAAGGTGGTTGTCGAAGATGGGGTAGCCGGTAAGCCGGGTCAGTTCCCGGGCCACGGTCAGCTTGCCTACTGCGGCTGGGCCGTACAGAAAGACCAGCTTCATGTCGGCAGCATACCGCACTGGTAGAAGCTAGATGGCCTGCTCTGCTTCAGTGCAAGGCTTTGCGCGCTAGCAAGATGCTCAGCAGGCAGACCGCCAGGGCCAGCTCGAGGCCCCACAGGGCGCTTTGTCCGATAAAGGGTGGGTAGGCCAGGCCTGCCACCGTGCCGCCCAGGTAAAAAGCTGCAATGTAGGTGCTGCTGACCCCGCTGCCGCCCCGCCCCGAAACCCCCCCGGTAATGGCTTGCGCGGTAAAGATACCGGCCATCATGGTCACAAAACCCACCAAGATGAAGAGCGGTTGGTTGGGAATCTGAATCAACAACCCCAGTGCCACCACCCCAAAGGCCAGCCGAAAGGCCGCCACCACGCCCCATTTTTTGACCAGCGTGCCCGCCAGGGCGCTGCCAGGAATGCCCGCCAGATAGGCGAAGAAGATGCCCCCGATCTGCCCCTGCGACAAACCCAGGGCCTCGAGGCGATAGGGCATCAGGTTGGCCACAAAAAAATTGATAAACAGCAGGGCGAAGCCCAGCGCATACAAAGGCCAGGCCGAGAGGGTATAGCGCGGGGCGGGCAGGGTCAGATGTTCCCGCGCGCGCAGGACGAAAAGGGCGATTAACGCCACCGGCAGCGCCAGCAAGACCATCGCCAGGCGCTCGCCCAGCCACTCCGCCAGCAATCCCCCCAGCCCTCGCCCCAGGCCCCCACCCAGCACATTGCCCGCTACCCAGAACCCCGCCATCTGGGCGTGCTTGCGGGGGTAGAGCCTGGGCAGCAGGGCCAGCGAAAGCCCCGGAACCGCAGCCGCAAAGGCCCCTTGCAGCGTGCGGCAGATTGTCCAAATTTCCAGGCTGGGGGCCAGTCCAGCCAGTATGCCAAACAGGCCCACGCCCAAAAGCCCGCCACCCACCACGGTTCCTACCGGCAGGCGGATGCGCGGCACCAGGGGCGAGAGCAGCACCAGCAGCAGAAAGGGCAGGCTGATGCCCAGGTGGGTGCTGCCGGGGGCGGTTCCAAAGAGGCGCTCGAGCCCAGGCAGCATGGGCACCACCGCGTACAGCGCCACATAGATAAAAACACCCGAGGGAATCAAGGCCCAGGCCACAGCCAAAGCATAAGCGGGCTGGCCCTGTTCCTGGGCGCGTAACGCCAAAACCCGAATTTACGCCTATTTTTGCAGCGAGGGATCAAAGGCCTGCCTAAAATGGCCCCATGCCGCATTCATCTGAATTGGTGAGATCCTGGCTTCAGCGCTTGTATTGGTACACCAGCTGGTTCGGCGGGGTGGCCCTGGCCTTGAGCCAGCTTTGGGCGGGCTCGGAGACGGCCCAATTGCTGGCAGTGGCCTACCTGGTGATCACTTCCCTGGCCTTTTTGCTGACCCAGCCCTACCCCCAGTGGGCCCCGGTTGCCCACCTGGGTCTGGCCCTGGGGCTGCTGATCTGGGCCTTGCAGCAGCCTGGGGCGCTTGTGCCTGGTTGGAACCAGGAGATGGTGCTTTATACCGGTGCAACCCTGGCTACCCTGGGCCTCTTGGTGCTGGGCATGTTCGGTGGGCTGTGGGTGATGCTGGGGGGCCTGGTTTTGCTGGTGGCGCTGGTGCCCCATCCCGCAGCAGGGCCATACTGGGTGGTCTGGCCGCTGTGGGCCCTGGGGGGGCTGGTGGGGGTGGCGGTTTTTCGGGCCATCGGCAGGCTCGAGGCGGCCCAGCAGGAGCTATCCAGGGTAGCCCTGCAGGATCGCCAGACCGGCCTGAGCACCCGCCTGGCGCTCGAGGCCGACTACCAGCGCTACCAGGCCCTGGCCCGCCGCAGCGATCAGCCGCTTTTGTTTTCCTACTGGCTGCTTTCGACCTCGAGCCCAGACGACCAGCATTTGCAGGAGCTGGCCCAGCTTATGCGAGAGGCGTTGCGCCAGGGCGATGGGCTGTACCGCATAGACGAAGACCATTTTTGCGGCCTGCACATTGGGCTATTGAGCGGGCACGAGCTGACCGAGCGCCTCAGCCAGCGCTTTGCCAGCGCCCGGGTGGTCTGGGTGGCCTGCAACGGCCTGAGCCTGGAGGAAGCCCTGCGCCAGGCCCAGGAATTGCTTTACCGCAGCCCCCGGCGGCCCACGCAGCTCCTTGCGGCAACCCCCAAAGCCTAGGCTGCACCAAGGGGCCGGGGTGCAACCCGGGCATCTTCGGGTAGTCTGAGCGGGATGTGGGTCTTGAAGGTTGCCCTGCCCTTACCCATTGAGCCGATGTCATACCTGCCCCCCCACGCCGACGGGCGGGAGGCGGTGCTGGGCTACCGGGTGGTGGTGCCCTGGCGGGGTGAGCTGCGGGTGGGGGTGGTGGTGGGGCGTGAAGAGGGCTCGCACAAGAGCTTTGCTTTGCGTGAAGCCCTGGCCTACCTCGACGCGCAGCCCTGGCTGAACCCTTCAGCCATCGAGTTTCTGACGGTGGCGGCCCGCGATAGCTTCTGCACGGTAGGTACCCTGCTACATGACCTGCTGCCCTTCCTCGAGCCCCCCCTGCTGCACCGCGTGCGGCTTCTGCCCGAGGCCGACCCGGCGCTGCTGCCTAAAGGTCTGGAAGCCCTGGCTCAGGGCTGGCAGGAAGCCCAGGGCTTAGACCCCAAGCTGCTGGATTTCTTGCGCGAGGCCGGGGTTTTGCAGGAAGAAGTGGCCGAGCGGCGTACCCTGAGCCGGGCTCTGGTGGTGCTACGCGAACCTTCGGAAGCCCTGAGCGATAAGGCCAAGGCGGCTTGGTATGCCCTGCGCGATCTGCGCCAGGCGGAGAGCATGGCGGCGCTGGCTAAAGCTGCGGGGGTGGGGGTGGGGGTGGTCAAAGGCCTGATGGAGAAGGGCTACATCGGGCTGGTGGGGGTAGAGCCTGCCCCCGAGGTGCTGCCGGCGCGCGCGCTCGAGCCGCTGGCGCTGCCACTGGTGCCGCTGCGGCTGCAAGGGGGGCGGCTTTTGGAGCGCCTGCGCGCCCTGGCGGGCCTGGTGCAGACCGGGCCTGCCCTGGTGCTTTTTCCCGAGGTCTCGCTGCTCAAGAAGTGCCAGCCTTTTTTCCCCCAGGCCCTGGTTTTGCACGGCGAGATGAAAGTCGAGGAGCGCCGCCGGGCGTGGGCCCAGGCCAGCCAGCAAGCGGGCCCGTGCAAATGGGTGCTGGCTACCTACCAGGGGCTTTTGCTGCCGCTGGACTTCGAGCGCCTGGTGGTGGTGGAGGAGGCCGCCGAGGCCTACAAGCTACCGGGGGGCTCGAGGGCCTTTGTGCCCCGCCTGGCCCGGCTGCGGGCGCAGGGGCTGGGTGTGCCCATTCACTACTGCTCGAGCGTCAACAGCCTGGAGGTCTGGGACGAGCCAGCCTACCTGCTGCCCCCGCCCAGCCCACGCCTCCACCTGCTCGACCTGCACCGCGAGCGGGGCTGGCCCCTTAGCGGGGCAGCCATTGCGCTGCTGCAGCAGGTGCAGGAGAAAAACCGCCAGGCCGTGGTGCTCTCGGCCAGGCGGGGCTACAGCGCGGTGCTGCGCTGCAAGCAGTGCGAGTGGAAGGCCGTGTGCCCCAACTGTGCCCTGCCGCTGCGCTACCACAAAAGCGGGCGGGCGGGCCTCTTGCAGTGCCACCAGTGTGGCCACCAGGAAAAAGCGCCCGACCTGTGCCCAAGCTGCCAGTCCGACGTCTTCGACCCCAAAGGGCCGGGGGTGGAGTGGCTTCTGGAGGCCCTGGCCCAACACCTCCCCCATCTGCCCCGCTATCGCTACACCGCCGATGCCAAAGACGACCTGCGGCCCCTGCTGGCGGGTGAAGCGGGGGTGCTGGTGGGCACCACCGCTATACTGCGGGGCCCGCTGCTGCCCGAGCTAGCGCTGGTTTTGCTGCCCTATGCCGATGGGTTTGTGCTTCAGTCCGACTTTCGGGCGGCCGAGCGCTACCATCGCCTCCTGTGGCAGCTGGCCGACCTGCACCCGCGTCGCCGCCCCCTGCTGGTTTTGCAGACCTTTGAACCAGGCCACCCGGCCCACCAAGCGCTGCAAGCTGCCGACCCCCAGGGCTTTATGGACAAAGAGCTGGCCCTGCGCCGGGCCCTGGGCTACCCTCCCGCCAGCCGGATGGTGAAGCTCGAGGTGGTCCACCCCAAGGAGCCGGTGGCCCGCGACGCCATCTACCAGCTGGCCCAGGCCCTCAAGGCCAACGCCGAGCCGGGTGAACTCCTGGGCCCGGCCCCGGCCCCGGTAGCCCGCCTGCGGGGCCAGTACGTGTTTCACCTGCTCCTCAAAAGCACCGCGCCGCGCCTGCAGGCCCTGATGCAAAACCTGCCACCTGTGCGCGGCGCACGGCTGCGGATTGACCCCGACCCGCAGAGCTTTGTGGGACTACTGGAGGACTAGTGATAATACCAGATTCGGTTAGTTCGTCACCGAACGGTGACGAACTAACCCGACCGAAGGGAGTGCTCTAGGATTCAAAAAGATAGCATCTTAGCGCTTTTTGTTTGAAGATTATCTTAGGAGTTACGCACTTGAGTGAGGATTTGGGGAGAACAAGATCGATAAAATCGCGTACAGAACAGCATTTACCCGAATCCTAAGGTGCCTGCGTTTACAAGGTATAACGATTCCAGAAACAAGAAGCCCACAACGTCAATAAAACACGATTCCGACGGGCTGAAGTGAGGAGCTAACCTATGGTTTTGTCAACGTTCAACTGCGTAAGTCCTATATCTTTTTGAATCCGGTATAAGAGATGCCTTTGGTTTGTTCTGGGGCTCCTGCCTGAGGTGCGGGTAGCAACAGCCTGAAAAACGATGATGCCCTAGCCCCTCCGTAACGGAACGATTCAGGCGGGATTCATATGACTTGTCCCCAATGAGCCGACTTCAGGAGGGGGTTATACCAGTTCATCCCAGGGTGTTCCCTTGGACAGGCTCAGGGAATGGCCGCGGTTGCTCAAAGCATCAAGGGGATCCTCCAGCGCGTCTTGGGACGCGCCCGCCCTCAGCCCGAAGCGATGAGGGCGATGGCTGCCAGCGAGAACAGCACCCCCAGGGTCTGACTCCGGCTCAAATGCTCGCGCAGCAGGCCCCAGGCCAGCAGGGCGGTAAAAGCCGGATAAAGCGAGGAAATTACCGCGGCCACGTCCAGTCGTCCGGCCTGGGCCGCGACCAGAAAGAGCACGTTGCCAAGCGCGTCCAATAGCCCGGCCAGGCCCACCAGACCCAGGTTGGCGCTCAGACCGGCTTCCCGCCGCAAAAGACCCAGCCACCCCACCAGCCCTAGCATCAGGGTGGTGGCCGTTAGCTTGGCGATGGCCGAGGGCCAGAACAGGCCCTCTACCTGGTGAATCAGGGCGAAATAGCCCCCAAAACCCAGGCCTGCCAGAAAGGCGTAGGAAAGCCCCCTCGAGGGGCCGGATCCACCCTCTGGGCGGGCCGCCAGCCAGACGCCCAGCAACCCCACCCCAAAGCCCAGCAGTTGCAGTGGCGCAGGGAAGCCCTCCAGCGCCAGCCCTACCAAAGCCGCCAGCCCAGCCCCCACCACCCCGGCTATCGGAGCGGCCAGGCCCATCTGTCCGGTCTCGAAGGCCCGGTACAAAAACACCAGCCCCACACAGCCCGCCAGCCCCGCTCCCACGCTCCAGGGCACATCCTGGGCTTGAAAGGCCTCCCCACGCAGCGCCGCCAGCATGGTGAACAGCAGCAGCCCGGTGGTGTGAACCAGCAGGGCAATCAGGTAGGGGTTGAGCCTGCGGGAAGCCACACCCCCGCTAAAGTCGCCTGCGCCCCATGAGATAGCCGAAAGCAGAGCGAAGGAAATGGCTAGCAGTTCGGCGCTCATGACAGGCAGCATATACCAAGGCTGGGCAGGCCCCCGCAAATGCGCCTTGTGGTCTTGAGCCGGAGGCTGGCGCCCTTTAGCCTATAGCCAGTGCGTCTGTTGCGGTTGCGGCAAAAAAACTTTCGAAACCTGTCCACCCCGCTTTTTGTGCCGGGGCCGGGCCTGACCACCATCGTGGGCGGCAATGCCCAGGGCAAGACCAACCTGCTCGAGGCCATCGAGCTGGCCCTGGGCGGTGAGCTGCGCAACGGCATGGCCGAGCGCATTGCCTTTGGCCAGAGCGAGGCCTGGCTCCATGCCGAGATCGAGACCCAGTTTGGCAATAGCCGCCTGGAGGTGAAACTGAGCCGCGAAGGCCGCGAGCACCGGCTCAACGAAGCCCCGGCCTCGCTGCGTGAGCTGGCCCAGTTGCCCGGTGCTGTGCTCTTAGGACCCGACGACCTGGAGCTGGTGCTGGGCCCCCCGGAGGAACGCCGCCGCTTTTTGGATCTGCTGCTTGCGCGCTTTTCGGCCCGCTACCGTGTGATGCTGGGCCAGTACAGCCGGGCCTTGCAACAGCGCAATGCTGTTTTGAAAAGCAGCTTTCGCCCTGGGGCTAGGGGACGTGGGGGGGAGGGTGCGGCACGGGCAGAGGCCCCTGTGCTCGAGGGCAAACAAGGCGGTATCCGGGCCGCCATAGGCATCTGGAACCACGAACTGGTCAAGTATGGCAGCGAGATTCTAAGCCTGCGCCGCCGAATGCTGTCAAAGCTCAACCCCCTGGCCCGCGAAGCCTACCGCGAACTTGCGCCGGGCGAGCTAAAGCTGGAACTGTCCGAGACCACCGACCCCGAGCGCTTCTTGCAGGCCCTGGAAGACAACCTGCCCGAAGACCTCCAGCGTGGCGCAACCAGTGTAGGGCCCCACCGCGACGACCTCACCATCCTGCTCTCGGGCCACGAGGCAGCACGTTATGGTAGCCGGGGCGAGTGCCGTAGCATAGCGTTGGCGCTTCGCCTGGCCGAACATCGGCTGCTCTGGCAGCACTACCAGGAGGCCCCGCTTTTGCTGGTAGACGAGTGGAACAGCGAGCTGGATGCGCGCCGTCGGGGGGCCTTGCTGGCCTATGCCCAGAGCCTGCCGCAGGCCATTCTGGCGGGGCTGGAAACCCCAGGCGCAGGGGCTGTGATCGAGATCGAAGCCGGGGTCTGGAGCCAGTAATGCCACAGGAAACCCCAAACACCCATTCGCTACAGGAAGCTCGGCGCGGGCTGGCCTGGGCCTTGCTGCTGGGGCTGGCTGTGGCCTCGGTGTGGGGTTTGCTCTGGTTGCGCCGGGCCTGGGCCAGGACTAAAGCTGAAGCCCCACTCCCCAAAAAGACGGCCTCGAGCCCAGGAAAAAAACCCAGAAAGAAGCGCAAACCCTGAAAGCGCGTCCAACCCGCAAAACCCCCACAGGATGTCAAGAAATACCCTTGATTAGGTTTTGGGGCCACGCCTGAAGCGCGGGTAGCGACAGCCCGGAAAACCGTGGTGCTCCAACAGTCCCTAACAAAACGATTCAGGCGGGGTTCATATCAGCAAACGAAGGCCACCCAGCAAGGCCAGGGCCAGGGCCATCCACTCGAAGGTGCTCTGCTGGATATAGTTCAGAAGCCGACGGCCCGCCACTGCGCCCAGCACCACCGCGGGCACCAGTCACAGGTTGAAGGCGAGTGATTCCCAGGTAATCAGGCCCAGTCCTGCCGCAAAGGGCACCTTGAACAGATTGACCACCAGGAAGTACCAGGCGATGCTCCCCACCACCTCGAGCTTCCCCATCCGCATGGCCAACATGTAGATGAGCACAAAAGGCCCGGCGGCATTGGCCACCATGGTGGTAAAACCAGCAGCCACGCCCATGCTGGGGGCAAAGGCGGGGTGCATTGATATGTTCACATCGCTCAGATTGCGGGCCTTGCGGTAAAGCTGATACAGGGTCATGGTTGCCACAATGGCCCCAATCACCCGCTGCACCTGCGTATCGTTGCTGAAGTAGAGCATGGCCGTACCCAGGCCAACCCCCAGCGCGGTCCAGGGAAGAATACGCAAAAGCTCCAGCCAGCGCACGTTTTTGTGCAGCATGCTTACAGCCAGAAAATCAGCGCAGATCAGCACCGGCAGCAGAGCACCGGTAGCCTCACGGGCCGGCATGATGCTGGCAAACAAGACCACCGCGATGGTTACCCCGCCAGACAACCCAGTTTTAGAAGCGCCCACCAGCCAGGCAGCCAGCAGGGCCAGGGCCCAGGATTGGGGGCTGAGCTCCATGCTGCTACCATACCCCAGCCCAGCCCAATTGGTGGGCCAGATGGTAGCCAAAGCCAGCTTTTTTGCCTAGCCTGTAGGGGGATGTCCAGGGCCAGACCATCTGCCGAGATTGTCGCCAAAATTTTGCGCCAAAAAGGGCTTAGCGCCGGGATTCGGCGGGGCCGGGCGCTGGTGCTGTGGCCCGAGATCGCGGGGCCAGCCCTGAGCGAGCTCACCGAGGCCGAGCGCCTGGAGGACGGGGTGTTGCTGGTCCGCGTGGCCGACTCGGTGGTGGCCCACCAGCTTACCTATCTGCGGGAGGAATTCATCCGGCGCTACCAGGAAAAGCAGCCGGGCCTGGTGCGGGAGCTGCGGTTTGTGGTGGGGGCCGAGAAAAAAGCCAGGCCCAAAAGCAAGCCTGCCGTGCTGCCCAAGCTGAACCCCGAGGAGGAGTCCCGGCTGCAAAAGCTGGCCCAGCGCTCCCCCCAGGATCTTCAGGAGGTGATTCTACGGGCCGGAAGGGCGGTGCTGCAAAGACAAAAAGAAAACCCCCACCCGCCCTGCCCCATTTGTGGCGGGCCCAGCCGGGAGCACCCCTGCAAACCCTGCCAGACCCTCCTGGCAGCACCCGCTGTGCAACGTGAGGCGGGACGCCTGATCCGCTTTCCGCTCAAGACACGCCTCGAGGGCGAGCCCCTGCAGGCCGCCCGCTACCTGGCCCAACAAAAGCTCGAGGCCCAGCTACGTGACCTGCTGCCCCAGGTTATCCAGCAGCCCGAACTAATGCCCATCCTGCAAGATACCGCGCGGCGCTACCTGCAACTTCGCACGGGCGAAAAAGAGGTTCGGGCCTACCGTCACCTGCTACCCGAGTCGCTGGGCTCGTTGCTCAAAGAGGTATGATTGGGGTGTCCGTGTTATAGCGCCAGGGATTCATATCAGGCGCACCGGGCCCATCTGCGGCAACCTTACGGAGGAGAGATGACAACCGAAACCAAATCCAAAAGCGTTGGGGGCGATAGCAAAATGAAGGCCGGGCTGATCTGGTTCAATGGGCAGATGGTGCCCCAGGAAGAGGCTAAAGTCTCGGTGCTGACCCATGCCCTGCACTATGGCACCAGCATTTTTGAAGGCATCCGGGCCTACGAGACCCCAGAAGGCCCCGCCATCTTCCGCTTGCAAGAGCACACCGAGCGCTTTTTTCACAGCGCCAAGGTCATGATGTTCGAAATGCCCTTTAGCCCCGAGCAGATTAACCAGGCCATACAGGAGGTTATCCGGGTCAATGGCTACAAAAGCTGCTACATCCGCCCGCTGGCCTGGATGGGGGCCAACACCCTGGGGGTGAATCCCCTGCCCAACAACCCTGCCGAGGTGATGATTGCCGCCTGGGAGTGGGGCACCTACCTGGGCGACGAGGCGGTGCGCAAGGGCGCCCGGCTCATCACCTCCTCCTGGGCCCGCTTCCCGGCCAATGTGATGCCCGGCAAGGCCAAGGTGGGGGGCAACTACGTCAACAGCGCCCTGGCCCGCGTGGAGGCCCAGCAGGCTGGGGCCGATGAGGCCCTGCTGCTCGACAAGGAAGGCTTTGTGGCGGAGGGATCGGGCGAAAACATTTTCTTCTTTCGGGGTGGCGTGCTGTACGCAGTCGAACACTCGGTCAACCTGATGGGCATAACCCGCGACTCGGTCATCACCATTGCCCGCGACCTGGGCTATGAGGTACGCGAGGTGCGGGCCACCCGCGACCAGCTCTATATGGCCGACGAGATGTTTATGGTAGGTACCGCCGCCGAGGTTACACCCATCTCGTACCTCGATCACCGGGCCATCGGTACCGGCAGGGCTGGCGAACACACCATGAAGCTCAGAGCCGCTTATATGGATGTGGTGCACGGTAAAAACCCCAAATACAAAGCCTGGTTGACCTACGTCAAATAGGGTTTACAAGCCTGCACTTATTGCTATAGGGAACGGCTCGAGTTCGTCGGCGCACCGACTGAATCGGGGGCTTGCCAGGCCGCCCAGGATGTACACTGATGTACACTGTTGACCGGTGAAACCACTCTCGCTGTTGTTTCTGACGCTGTTTAACAGCATTTTAGGCTTATCGGTTTTGTTTCCCATTCTGGGGCCGCTTGCGCGCGAGCTGGGCTTGAGCGAGGTACAGGTCGGGCTGTTTTCTACCGGCTATGCCCTGATGCAGTTCCTCCTGGCCTCCTACTGGGGGCGCCGGAGTGAGGTGATGGGGCGCAAGCCCATCCTGCTGGTGGGCATTTTGGGCTTCGCCTCGAGCTTCTTCTTGTTTGCCCTGTTCGCCTGGTTGGGCTACCAGCAGGTGCTTTCGAGCTGGGGGCTGTTTGCTTTCCTGCTGCTTTCCAGGCTCTTAGGCGGGGCTTTTTCCTCGGCTACCCTACCCACTGCCCAGGCCTATCTGGCCGACATCACCCCACGTGAGCAGCGCACCCAGAGCTTTGCTGTGCTGGGGGCTGCGTTTGGCCTTGGTGTGATTTTTGGTCCGGCGATTGGGGCTGGTCTGGCGCACTTTGGCCTATTGGCGCCGGTGGTTTTTTCAGCCAGCCTGGCTCTGCTCAATGCGCTGTTTGTGTGGCGGGTCTTGCCTGAGTCACGCAAGCCCATGGACCGCCCCCCAACCCCCCCCAGGCTGGCCTGGACCGATCCCCGTATTCTGCCCTTGCTGCTCATTGGTCTGAGCATCAACCTGGCCTCCATCGCCATGGAGCAGACCGTGGCCTTTTTGTACCAGGACCGCCTGGGGCTAAGCCCCGCCCAGACTGCCCAGACCGTAGGCTTAGCCCTGGTGATTTTTGGCGTGGTGGGGGTGCTGGTGCAGGGTTTCTGGGTGCGGCTGGTCAGGTGGCCGCCTAGGGCCTTGCTGGGCTTGGGTTTGCCCCTGCTGCTGCTGGGCTACCTGGGCCTGGTGTTTGCCTCTAATTTTGTCTGGCTCACGGCCTCGCTGGTGCTGCTGGGGCTGGGCTCCATGACCAGCCCGGGTTTAACTGCGGCCCAGTCGCTGGCGGTTTCCGACGACGAACAGGGTGTGGTGGCGGGCCTGTCCAGTGCCGCGCAGGCCCTGGGGCGCATGCTGGGGCCGGTGCTGGGTACCTCTTTATACGGGCTTTCCCCGGCTTATCCCTATGTGTTTTCAGCAACGCTGATTGGCCTGGCGATTTTATTCTTCCTGGCCAAACCTCAACTGGCCAGCCCGCGTTAGTACCTTTACCCTGCGGGTAACCCTGCTTCTTCCAGCAACCGCTTCAACATTTCCAGGTTCACCAGGGCATGGCCTTTGGTGGTGTTGTTGAAGATGAACCAGGCTTGGGTCAGGGGGTGGTGCTCGAGCGCTGCCTGCAAGGCCTGCACCCAGTAGCGCAGCTCGGCTTCGCTGTAGCGGTAGTCGTGCCGCTCAGCCTGGTTCTTGCCCTCATACCAAGTTGCCTTATTGCGCCCCGATAACCGGATGTAGGCCGTTTCGCAGGTGATGTGCAGCTCATTTTTGGGCAGGCCGGGTAGGGGAGGGTAGTCGGTACTGACCCAGATCAGGCCGGCCTTGCCAAACGCTTCGCGCACCTCCTCCTGATCCCAGGAGGCATGGCGAAACTCCACCGCCAGCCCGCCGGGGGCCAGGCTTTGGTCGGCGAAGCGCTGGGCCAGCTCGGCAAGGTACTTGCGGTTTTCCGGGGTGCGGTGGAAGCTCTGCGGGAACTGGGCCAGAAAAGGCCCCAGTACCCCCGCCTCCCGCAGGGGGGCCACCGACTCAAAAAGCCGCTGGTAATCGTCGTGGCTGGCATTGCGCTGGTGGGTCATGCTCTGGTGAATCTTGATGGCCCACTGCACCTGCCCCTGGCTGCGCCTGAGCATTCCAGCAAAGGCTTTGCGGCCAGGGATGTTATAGAAGGAAGAGTTTAGCTCTACAGCGTTATAGTGCCGGGCGTAAATGGATAGCCACTCCTCCTTTTTGGCCTCGGGGGGGTACAGCAGGCCCACCCAGTCCTCGTTGGAGTAGCCGCCGGTGCCCAGGTAGATTTCCACACTTTCCATTGTGGCACAAGCCCAATTGGCCGAACAAAAACGCGCCACCCGAAGGCAGCGCGTTGGCAATAGGGGAAGAGCTACTCGACCGTGACGCTCTTGGCCAGGTTGCGGGGCTGGTCCACGTCGCGGCCCAGACACACCGCGGTCTCGTAGGCCAGCAGCTGCAGGGGCACCACGCTCACCACCGGGGCCAGCAGGTGGTGCACCTTGGGCACATAGATCACCTCCTGGGCAAACTTCTGCACCTCGGTGTCGCCTTCGGTGGCTACGGCAATCACCCGACCGCCCCGGGCCCGCACTTCCTGGATGTTGGAGACGGTTTTTTCGTAGAAGGGGCTTTGCGTGGCGAGCACCACCACCGGCAGGCGTTCGTCAATCAGGGCGATGGGGCCGTGCTTCATCTCGCCGGCGGGGTAGGCTTCGGCGTGGATGTAGCTAATTTCCTTGAGCTTGAGGGCCCCCTCGTAGGCGGTAGGGGCCTGGATATGCCGCCCCAGGAACAGGTAGTCCTGGGCCTGGTGGTACTTCTCGGCAATGTGGGCCACGTGGGGGCGCTGCTCGAGCGCCTCTTCTACCAGCCGGGGCAGTTTGCGCATCTCGCGCAAAATCTCCCGGGCTCCGCTTTCGTCCAGGGTGCCCTTGGCCCGGCCCATCCAGACTGCCACCATCGCCATAGCGGCCAGCATGGCAATATAGGCCTTGGTCGAGGCCACCCCAATCTCGGGCCCGGCGTGGATATAGAGGGTGTCGTCTACCTCGCGGGTAATGCTGCTGCCCTTGGCGTTAATCACCCCCAGGGTGCCAGCACCTTTACGCTTGGCCTCGCGGATGGCCTCGAGGGTGTCGATGGTCTCGCCCGACTGACTGATGCAGATGGCCAGGGTTTTGTCGTCCACCACCGGGTCGCGGTAGCGGTACTCGGAGGCCACATCAATTTCCACCGGCACGCGGGCCAAGGCTTCCAGCAGGTACTTGCCTACCCAGGCCGCATAGTAGGCCGTGCCACAGGCCACGATGTGCACCTTGTCGTAGCGGGTCGGTTCCAGCTTGAGGCCCAGCTCCACCCCTGCCTCCTCCTCGTGCAGGCGGCCCCCCAGGGTGTTTTCCAGCACCCGGGGCTGCTCGTAGATTTCCTTAAGCATGTAGTGGGGGTGCCCACCCTTTTCGGCGGCCTCGAGGCTCCAGTCCACCGTTACCACTTCGCGCTCCACTGGGTTGCCCGCCAGGTCGGTAACGGCTACCCCCTCGCGGCGCACCACTGCCATATCACCATCGTGCAGGAAGATCACCCGGCGGGTGTAGGGCAGCAGGGCTGGCACGTCCGAGGCCACAAAGTTTTCCCCCTCGCCCAGCCCGATCACCAGCGGGCTTACCGTGCGGGCCACCACAATCTCCTCGTGATCCTGGTGGGCCACCACCAAAGCGTAGGCCCCATAGGCCTCGGCCAGGGCCAGCCGCACGGCCTCCACCAGATCGCCCCGGTATTTCTCCTCAATCAGGTGGGCCAGCACCTCCGAGTCGGTCTCGGAGGTGAAGGTATGGCCCCTGGCAATCAGGCCTTCCTTGAGGGGCAGATAATTTTCGATGATGCCGTTGTGGATGACCACAATCTCGCCCTTCTCGGTGGCGTGGGGGTGGGCGTTGGGGTCGGTGGGGGCCCCGTGGGTAGCCCAGCGGGTGTGTCCCACGCCAAAATGACCGCTCAGGCGATGCTCTTTCAGGTTGTCGGCCAGCACCTGAAGCTTGCCGGCCTTTTTGACCACCTCGAGGTGCCCGTTTACCTTAACCGCAATACCCGCCGAGTCGTAGCCACGGTACTCCAGGCGCTTTAGCCCGTCCAGAATTACATCCGATGCATTTCGAAAACCCACATATCCCACGATTCCACACATCTTTGCAACCTCACTCTCCAGTTCAAACCATAGCCCATTTTGCGGGCCGACCCACCGCCATTTGCCCCAAGCTGGGGCCAAATACCCCAGGGGCGACCCGGCAGCGGCCCACGTTTTGCCGATTGGCCTTATTCCCTTTGAACCCTGCCCTTTGGTTGTCCGGCGCTCACGCGACCGGTTTTCCCGCAGGGCTTTTCTGGCCCCGATCTGTGGGGAGCCAGCGGAGAGGGGGAGGTTCACACCCTGGCGGCATCCGCGGAATAGCTCGATCTTTCGCAGCGCGCTGCTTATCTCACATAGAGACCGCCACCTCGTAAGGTCGGGGATGGCCTTCTCAGGTACCTTCTTCCCGACCCCCTGCGCTCCTCGCTTTGTACCCAAACCTCCTTTCTGGGTCTTAATAAACCCTTGCTTATTGTACGGTTTTTTCGTCTGAGTGCTTGTTCATACTTGACAACCCGCTAAACACGCAGGTATGATGCCCCCGGATGCGCAAGGTGAGAGTTTTTTGAGCCCCGTGAGTGGGTTTGTCTCTTGCCAGGCGTCCGTTGCGGATGGAAGGGATTTTTGGGAGAGGAAACACGGCAACTCGCCCCAGCAAAAAATCCCGCGCCTCCGCAACATCAGGTTCTTGTGCGGCATCCATCTGGACATCGCATGAGAGTTTGAGGAGGCAGAATGAAGAAGAAGCTAGTAGTTTACTTGGCTGGGTTGCTGACCGTGCTCGGTCTAGGCTTCGGTCAGGCACAGTTCTCCGACGTACCCGCCGGACACTGGGCCAAAGAAGCCGTCGAGCGCATCGCGGCCTGCGGTCTTATCACGGGCTTCCCCGACGGGACGTTCCGTGGTAACCAGAACCTGACCCGCTACCAGGCGGCCTTGATTTTCCAGCGCTTGCTCAACGAGATTCAACAAGGCGGCGAGTGCGTGAAGGGTCAGGGTCAAGGCGGCGGCATGAGCGATGAAGACATGACCGCCATCCGCAACGCGGTGCAGGAACTGGCCGCCGAGCTGGCTGCTTTGGGTGTGCGCGTCTCGGCCCTGGAAGACAACGCCGCTTCCAAGGATGACATCGCCCGCCTCGAGGCCGCCATCGAAGAGCTGAAGGCCATGAAGGCCGAGCCTGCCGGCATGGACGAAGCCGCCCTGGCCGACCTGGCCGACCGCGTGGAAGCCGCCAGCGTGGCCGCCGACACTGCCCTGGCCCAGGCCCAGGTGCTGGCCGAGCGCCTCGATGGCGTGGAAGGCGATGTGGCCGCCCTCAAGACCCAGGTCGAGGCTGACGCCGACAGCATCCGCGCCCTCAACGAGCTGGCCGTGCTGCTGAACCAGGACGTGCTCAGCCTGCAAGACCGCGTGACCGCCCTGGAGAAGCAGCTAGGCGACGTGGACTTCGGCAGCTTTGCCGACAAGGAAGACGTCAGCGCCATCCAGGAGTTCGCCACCGCCCTGCGCAGCGACCTGGTGCGCCTCTCCGACCGGGTGAGCGCCCTGGATACCCGTGTGAGCGGGCTTGACAGCCGTCTGGCTGCGGTGGAAGGCACCCGCCCCAGCCTGACGGGTAGCATCACTGGTCGCTACGGATACAACTACACCACCGGGGCCAACTACGACGTACGCCGCCTGTACCCCAACGTGTGGGATGATTACAACTGGGATGCCAACGACAACGGCCAAACCGTTGACGACGCCGACTTTAACAACGGTGGCGACAACCGGGCCCGCATCATCACTACCTTCACCATTGCCCGGACTCCTGGCACGACCACAGGTTTCAACCTCCAGGAAGCCCGCATCCAACTGCGCTGGACGCAGGATGGTGCTCCTCGCTTGGAGGATGCCCTGCCTAGCACAGGCTTTACCCAAAACGTAGCCTCGGGTATCCCCCAGGTAATGGTGGCCTCGGTTCGGGGTAACATTGACGGTCAGCCCTTCACCCTGAGCTATAACCGCTTCAACGCCTTCCGCTTCACCAACTACTTCATGTCGAACATTGACCCCAACTACACCGGTGGTCTGGGCCGTGGCTTCAAGGTGGACTTCAACGCCAGCAAAGCCCCCTTCAGCCCCACCTACACCGTGGTGTTTGGGGGTACGGGTGACAGCAACTTTGTGGTTGGCGGCAACTCCGGTGGTGTTCGCGATTACTTCGGCCTTCGCTCCACCGTCAACCTGCTGGGCCTGAACGCAGGGGTGAGCTACGCCGAGTACAACGTACGCGAAACCTCCGGCGCCAACCTTGGCCGTACCGGCTTCGCCCTCGACCTCAACGGCAGGCTGTTTGGGCTACTGGGCTTGGAAGCCGAGTACGTAGCCACCAAGCCGGTCAATGTGGCTGACTGGGACTTCACCGATTCCACCAAGGTAGATCAGGCCTCGGTCATCAAGCTCTCGACCAGCCTGGGTCCGATCTCGATTGAAGCCAACGCCCGCGCCATTGACCCGCAGTTTGCCGCGAGCGGCTACAACGCCAACAACGCCGGTCTCTCGATTGACTTCCAGACCAGCCGCGACGACAAGCGCCCCTACGGCGACAACGAGCGTGGTTTTGGCGTGCAAGCCACCGTGGGTCTGGGCTTCGTTACCCTGACCGGTCAGTATGACCGCGATGCCGACTTCTTCGAGACTGCTGCCAGCATTCGCAACAGCCTGGGTGTGGATGCTACGGTTCCGCTGTTCGCTGGATTCAGCCTGTTCGGTTACTTCTACAACGTAACTGACTCGGGCGGTGCGCTGGCGACCGGCAGCAATCGCTTCGACAGCAAGTACGGCGTAAAGCTGTCTCACGACGGCAAGGCCTCCAATGCCCTCATCAGGGGACTTGATCTATTCGCTGAGTACCGTCAGATCGAGACTGGTGCACCGGGCGACTATGACCGCAGCGACATCATCGCGGGTGCCAAGTTCGAAGGCAAGTTTGGACCCTTCGGCATCACCCCCCTCTTCTTCTTCAACACCGCTGGTGGCAGCGTGACTGGAACTGCAACCAAGTTCGGCGCCCTGCTCAAGACCGACCCCCTCAGCCTCGGTTTCATCACCCCCAGCCTCGAAGGCAGCTTCGTGACCCGCAGCTCCGACATCGGTGGCCCCAGCCGCTCCGAAAGCTACTGGCACGTAGGTGTCAGCCTGGCCAACTTCTTCTTCAACGGCGGTACCCTGGGCGTAAGGTACGCCAACTACGCGGGCACTGGTCTGGCGAGCGGCACCGTGGGTGTTGAGGATCAACTCTACAGCCACACTACCGGCTTCCTCTACTCCGACAACACCGGTGCGGTAGACTTCACCCTCAGCGGTTTGCTGTTTACCTACCGCTACGCCGGCATTGGTCTGGATTATCACACGGGTACCCTGACCATCGGTGGCGTTGATAACCGCAGCTACGGCTTCCGTATCTCCTACACCTACAGCTGGTAAACCCAGAACCAGCTGTACCTGCCCCGCCCGAAAGGGCGGGGTTCTTGTTTTAGGGCAACAGCTCGAGCCCGATTTTAGACTCTACCGCCCCAAAATGCCGGCGGTCGAGGGTGGCGATCCGTCCGATGCCCAGCTCCTCGGCAATGGCGATTACGGCGGCGTCTACGAAGCCCAGGCGGAGGCTCTGGTACTGCCGGTTGAGCTCCAAAACCCGCTGGTATCCGGGTTCGGATAGCTCCACGACCTGGTAGACCTGCGACCCGATATCCTCGTAAAGCGCCATCTGGGCGGGCAGGCCCATGCGCCTACCAAGCAAATAATCCACTTCGGGGATGACCGGGGCTGGCAGCAGCAGTATTTCTTCTGCGTCCAACAGACCAACTGCCACCTGATGCCACTCATCGCGGCGGTTGTAATAAGCAATAAGCATACCGCTGTCCAGGAGCATCAACTATTCTCCGGGTCACCAAACCCCAGCTCTTCCAGCACTTCTTCGAAACGCTCGGCGTCGGTGGTGTGGCCGCTATCGAAAGCGCCGGCGTAGCGAGAGCGCGGGCGTTTTGGTGTGATGCCTTTGCGCAGTACCTCGCGGATAATCTCGGCCACAGGCTTTTTTGAACGCCGGGCCTCGAGCTTGAGCAGGAGCTCGAGCTCGGGATCCAGGTAGATGGTGGTGCGCTTCATATGTTTATGTTAGCATACTTTGCCAATGCGAGTTTCGATACAAACATAATCCATTCGGTGGCTGTACACTAGCTGCTAATGTTCCGCTACCAGGGCCCCGAACCCAAAGGCGACCAGCCCCAGGCCATCGCAGCGCTCACCGAGGCCCTGCGCGATGGGGAGCGTTTTGTAACCCTTTTGGGCGCGACCGGCACCGGCAAGACCGTGACCATGGCCCGGGTTATCGAAACCTTGCAGCGCCCGGCGCTGGTGATGGCCCCCAACAAGGTGCTGGCCGCGCAGCTGGCCGCGGAGTTCCGCGAGCTTTTCCCCCAGAACGTGGTGGAGTTTTTCATCAGCTACTACGACTACTACCAGCCCGAGGCCTACGTGCCGGGGCGCGATTTGTTCATCGAGAAGGATGCCGCTATCAACCCCGAGATCGAGCGGCTACGCCATTCCACCACCCGCAGCCTGCTCACAAGGCGCGACGTGATTGTGGTGGCCTCGGTCTCGGCCATCTACGGCCTGGGCAGCCCCGAAGACTACAAGAACATGAGCCTGATCGTGGAGGTGGGGCAGGAGTTGCCCCGCGAGCGCCTGATCGAGCGGCTGGTGGACTTGCAGTACGAGCGGGGCGATTTGCAGCTCGAGGCCGGGCGTTTTCGGGCTAAAGGCGAGGTGCTCGAGGTCTGGCCGGCCTACGAGCAGGAGCCCATCCGCATCGAGCTATTCGGCGATACCATCGACCGCGTGACGGTGGTGCATCCGGTGACGGGCGACCGGCTCAAAGACCTGCCGGGGTTTGTGCTGCTGGGGGCCAGCCACTACGCCACCCCGGAGTGGCGCCTGAAGCAGGCCATCCCGGAAATCCGCCGGGAGCTAGAAGAGCGGCTCAAGGTGTTCGAGGCCGAGGGCAAGCTACTGGAGGCCCAGCGGCTCAAGGAGCGCACCCTCTACGACCTCGAGATGCTGGAAGTGATGGGCACCTGCCCCGGCATCGAGAACTACAGCCGCTTTTTGTCGGGCAAGGCCCCCGGCGAGCCGCCCTACACCCTGCTGGACTACTTTCCCGACGACTACCTGGTCTTCCTGGACGAGTCGCACGTCACGGCCCCCCAGCTCCGGGGGATGTACAACGGCGACTACATGCGCAAGAAAACCCTGGTGGACTACGGCTTTCGCCTGCCCAGCGCCCTCGACAACCGCCCGCTCAAGTTCAACGAGTTTTTAGAGCGGGTGGGGCAGTTGGTCTTTGTCTCGGCCACCCCAGGCCCCTACGAGCTGGAAGTCTCGGGCCGGGTGGTGGAGCAGATCATCCGCCCCACCGGTCTGTTGGACCCCCAGGTGGTGGTCAAACCCACCACCGGCCAGATCGAAGACCTGATGGGGGCCATCCGCACCCGCGCCGCACGGGGTGAGCGCACCCTGGTGACGGTGTTGACCGTGCGCATGGCCGAGGAGCTGACGGCCTACCTGGTGGAGCACGGGGTGCGGGCCCGCTACCTGCACCACGAGCTCGACGCCTTCGAGCGCCAGGCCCTGCTGCGCGACCTGCGGTTGGGCTACTTCGATGCGCTGGTGGGCATCAACCTGCTGCGCGAGGGGCTCGACCTGCCCGAGGTCTCGCTGGTGGCCATTCTGGACGCCGACAAGCAGGGCTTTTTGCGCTCGGAGCGCTCGCTCATCCAGACCATTGGCCGGGCCGCCCGCAACGTGGGAGGCGAGGTCATCCTCTACGCCGATACCATCTCGGACTCGATGCGGGCGGCCATCGAGGAGACCAACCGCCGTCGGGCCATCCAGGAGGCCTACAACGCTGCACACGGCATCACCCCCGCCACCATCCAGAAAGCGGTGCGTAAGGTGGTCAAGCCCGAAGATTATGAGGCCGAAGCCGCCGAGGTAGCCCTGGACGACCCGGCTCTACTCCAGAGTTTGTTGGAGCAGCTCGAGACCGAGATGTGGGCGGCCTCCGAGGCCCTCGACTTCGAGAAGGCCGCCTCCTTGCGCGACCAGATGCGCAGCCTCGAGGCCCGCATCAAGGGCCTGCCCGAACCCACCACCGCCGGGAAGGGCAAGCGCCGACGGCGGCGCTAGCCGATAATTTCTTCGGGCTTGAAGAAGATTCCGATCTCACGGGCGGCGCTCTCGGGGCTGTCCGAGCCGTGGATGATGTTCTCGTCCACAGTGGTGGCAAAGTCGGCGCGGATAGTGCCGGGCGCGGCTTCCCAGGGGCGGGTGGCCCCCATCAGGCGGCGCATCTCGGCGATGGCCCCAGGGCCTTCGACCACCATGGCCACCACCGGCCCACTGGTGATGAAGTTAACCAGTCCCTCGAAAAAGGGCTTGCCCTGGTGCTCACCGTAATGGATTTCGGCGGTCGCGCGGGGGATGAGCATTTTCTTCATCGCCACAATCTTGAAACCTTTGCGCTCGATGCGGTTGATGATTTCGCCGGTGAGGCCCCGGCGCACGCCGTCGGGTTTGACCATGATGTAGGTGCGTTCCATACCGCAGAAGAGTTTACACGCTACCGGCCATTTGCAGAAGGGCGACGTAGCAAAAACCCTCCCCGCTCAGGGGAGGGGCACCTAACCGTGCGGGTTTAGCGGTTGGCCGGAGGAGTGGCCGGGGTGGAGGGGTTGTTTTGGTTGTTGCCCGGCTGGTTTTGATTGGTTTTGGGCTCTTCCTGCTTGGGCTCTTCCTTAGGCGTCAAAGCGGTGAGCACCTTTTGCAGGTTGTTCTCCACCTTGGCCGCCTTGCGCGCCTCCTCGACCCACTTCTGGGCGGCCTCGGCCCGGCGGGCAGCCAGCACCTGCTGGCGGGCCTGTTCTTTCACTTCCTCGAAGGGGCGCAGGACTTCGGCCTTGCGCTCGTTGACCAGGAGCACCTGGAAGCTCTGGTCCTCGAGCTTCACCACCTCGCTCACCTCGCCCAGCGGGCCTTTGGGGAAGGTGCCGCGGGTCAGGAAGACCAGGCGGTTGGGCACCGGAGGCATGGTGCCGGGATTGACCACCCCGTAGTCCTGCAAGGTTCCGCTGTTGGCCTTGGCCAGATCCTCGAGCTTGCCACCTTTGAGGGCTGCGGCCCGGAAGGCTTCGGCCTTGGCCTTGTCTTCCTTCTTGAAGTTGACCGCCTGCACCTTGGCCGAGGCCGGGATGGTGAAGTTGGCCAGGTTGGAGTCGTAGTACTTGCGCACCTCGGCATCCGTGACGGTAACGTCGCGGGTTTTCCACTGCTGGGCCTGATTGGCAATATCAGTCTTGGAACCAAAGAAAGGCTGGCCCAACTGCTTGGCCGCCTGGTAAATCACTTCCCGGTTGATGAGCTGTTCCAGCGTCTGCGGCATGAAGAACTGCACCGCCAGCTCCCCCAGACCCTGCTGCACCAGCTGGGGCACCTGCGGGTTGGCAAACACCACCTGGGTTACTTCGGAAAGCTTGATTTCGGCATCGCCCACTTTGGCGACCACCGGATTCTCAAACTTGAAGGTGGCGTCCTGGGCAAACTTGACGTTGGCCTTGGCGCGCAGCTCCTCGAGGTAGGCTTCCAGGGCCCCGTTGCCCTTGATGCGCTTGGCATCTTCCTTGACCCGATCCTTGACCTCTTCAAACTTCACATCGCCCGCCGGGAGGTATTTTTCTACCTTCACGATGTAGAAGCGGCCCCCGGCCTCGATGGGCTTGCTGATCTGCCCGTCGCGCAGCTTGAAGACCGCATCGGCCACGGCGTTGGGGAAGACCACCCGGGTAACCGGGCCGGGTTCGCTCTTGCCCGCCGCTGCCCCCAGGGCCCCACCCTGCTCGGCGTTGAGCTTGGAGTTGGCTTTGGCAATGGCGGCGAAGTCGGCGCCTGGCGCAGAAACTTCGGCGTAGATTTTTTCGGCAGTGGCCTTGTCGTCAACCACAATTTGGCGGGCCTGTACCCGCTCTTCGTTTTTGTACTGCTCACGGTTGAGTTCGAAGTAAAGCCGCATCTCCTCTTCGGTGGGCTCGGCTTTTTTCTGGATTTCCTCTATGCGCTTGTTGATGCGAATCTGGTCGCGCAGCTCGTTGCGAAGCTGCGAGTCGGTATAGCCAACCTGGGTCAAGAAGCGGTCGTAGTCTTCTTTCTTTTGCAAACCGAAGCGCTCTTTGATGTTATCGATCTCTTTTTTCAGCTCCCCGCTCGAGACCCTGATGCGGGCGGTGTCCTGCGCCAGCGCCGTGATTACGATCAGCCGGTCGCCGAAGTTGATTTCGGCCAGCTTTTTCAAAAGCCCCTGGGGGTTGGTGCTCAAAATGGGGTCGTTTTGCTGGGCTCGAGCCAGCTCGAGTTCGTAAACCGGACGCCCATTGACAGTTAGCTCGACTTTGCCCTGGGTGCTTCGCTGGCCCTGGGGCGTGAACAGCAAAACCGAACCCACCACAAAGGCCAGGGCCAGAACCCCGAAAATGACCGCAATTACTTTTTTGTTGATTCCAAACACTTGACTGCCTCCTCTATGCGGTGCTACCCTTCTTTGTGCTTATGCACCCGTAGCTCAGTGGATAGAGCGTTCGCCTCCGGAGCGAAAGGTCACAGGTTCGAGTCCTGTCGGGTGCGCCAAGTTTTTGGGGTCGGGGCATACCCGGCCTTTTTTTTCGGTAGCATCTCCCACTGAACTCTTTGTACCCCCATAAGGTAAGACCAGGGTTAAGCATCAGCGAACCTACACCAAGGGCCGATTGTAGCATATCTGGCGCGCGGGTTTGGAAATTTTGTTTCGATGTGTGACATGAAGGCCCATGACTTTGTTCGGCCCGGAAACCTGGCAGAGGCCAGGGCCCTGCAAAAAGCCCTGGCCGAAGCGGTGGTACTGGAAGGTAACCCCAGCCCAGCCCGCTACATTGTGGCCCTCGACGCCTCGCATCCCACCCGCTTTTCCCGGCAAAAAGGCCCTTCGGTGGCGGTGGCGGTGCTGTGGGATCAGGCCCAGGGGGCAGCGCTCGAGGTCGCCGCGGTCCAGATGGACGAGGCCGAGCTATTTCCCTACCTTCCTGGCTACCTGTCCTTCCGCGAGGCGCCCCTTTACCTGGCGGCCCTGGCCCAGCTATCCCATGCCCCCGAGGTGTTGCTGGTAGACGGTCAGGGCATCGCCCATCCCAGGCGGTTGGGCATTGCCGCCCACCTGGGGGTACACCTGGATCTACCGAGCATTGGGGTGGCCAAAACCCTGCTGTTTGGTCGGCCAGAGGGAGCGCTGTCCCTGGAGGCGGGCTCGGCAGTGCGACTGATGGACGGCGAAACCCAGATTGGCTGGGTGTACCGCAGCCGCGCCGGGGTTCGGCCCCTGGTGGTTTCGCCCGGCCACCGGGTGGGCCTGGCAGAAAGCCTGGCTTTTGTGCGGTCGCTCGTGGGAAAGACCCGCTTACCCGAGCCCTTGCGCCTGGCCCACCTCCAGGCGGGGGCAAAACGGCGGCTGGCTGCAGGGGAGCCTTGAAGGTGCGGGTGGGCGGATGCGGTGGCACCATGTCCTCATAAACCCCAGCGCAGGAACCCAGCAGACAGGATCCATTGCGGGCTGTAAAATCGAGCCAGAGTAAAAGCCAAGGAGGCGCCGATGCAGTCCACCATGATGGATTTCCCCCTGACCCTGCCGCACTTGCTGGAGCGGGCCGGAAAGCTTTTCCCCAAAGAAGAAATCGTGACCCGGCTGCCCGATAAGTCGTTGCATCGCTACACCTATGGCGATTTCTACAAGCGTTCGCGCAAGCTGGCCTCGGCCCTGCAAAAGGCTGGGTTGCAGAAAGGCGACCGCGTGGCCACCCTCTCCTGGAACACCTATGCCCACCTCGAGGCCTACTTTGGTGTGCCGCTGGCGGGTGGGGTGCTGCATCCGCTGAACCTCAGGCTCCACCCCTCGGACATCGCCTACATCATCAACCATGCCCAGGATAGGTTTTTGATTGTGGACGATGTGCTCTTGAAGCTTTTTGAGGCCGTGCGGGAGCAGGTTAGGCTGGACGGGGTGATTGTGGTGCCCCTTTCGGGCCAGCCGGTGCCGGAGGGTATGCTCAACTACGAAGACTTTCTGGCCTCGGGGGACGACCATTTCATCTACCCCGAACTGGGCGAGCTCGAGGCCGCCGCCATGTGCTATACCTCTGGCACCACGGGTAAGCCCAAAGGGGTGGTCTACTCCCACCGCTCCATCGCGCTGCACAGCCTGGCCTCGGCCCTGCCCGATGCGCTGAACCTGGGCGGCCAGGATGTGCTCTTGCCGGTGGTGCCCATGTTCCACGTGCTGGCCTGGGGGCTGCCCTACACGGGGGTCATGGCGGGCTGCAAGCTGGTGCTGCCGGGGCCCCACCTCGACCCGCTAAGCCTGCTGGAGCTGTTCGAGTCGGAAGGGGTTACCAAGACCGCCGGGGTGCCCACCATCTGGCTGGGGGTGCTGCAGGCCTTGGAGAAGGAGCCGACCCGCTGGCAACTAAAACCCATGGAGATGGTGGTGGGGGGCAGCGCGGCCCCCGAGGCCATGATCCGGGCTTTCGACCGTTTTGGCCACACCGTGCTGCACGCCTGGGGCATGACCGAGATGAGCCCCCTGGGCACCGTCAGCCGGCTCAAGCGCCATCTGCGGGGCGACCCGGAGCTCGAGTACCGCTACCGGGCCTTGCAGGGCCTGCCCACCCCCTGGGTGGAAATTCGGGCCATGGGCGAGCAGGGCGAGGTGTCTTGGGATGGGCAGTCGCTGGGAGAATTGCAGGTGCGGGGGCCCTGGGTGGCCCAAAGCTACTACAACCTGGAGGAGGAGTCCGACAAGTGGACCCCGGATGGTTGGTTCCGCACCGGCGATGTGGTGGCGATAGACCCCGAGGGCTACATCCGCATCGCCGACCGCACCAAAGACCTGATTAAGTCGGGGGGCGAGTGGATCAGCTCGATTGACCTCGAGAACGCCCTGATGGCCCACCCGGCGGTAAAGGAGGCCGCGGTGATTGCCATCCCCGACCCCAAATGGGATGAGCGCCCCCTGGCCGCCGTGGTGCTCAAGGAAGGGCAGCAGGCCACCCCGGAGGAGCTGGCCCGGTTTTTGGCGGCCCGCTTTGCCAAGTGGTGGCTGCCCGATGCGTATGTGTTCCTGGACGAAATTCCCCGCACCAGCACGGGCAAGTTCCTCAAGTCCAGGCTGCGCGAGCAGTTTAGAAACTACAAGACCCCGCCCGCCTCGCAGTGAGGGCGGGCTACAGCGCCAATAGGAGGCTGCGGGGTATATTCTAGCTATGCCCAGCGCTATAGACCGCTACCTGGAGGAAAACCTCGAGGCCTACCTGCAAGAAACCATCCAGCTCTGCGCCCAGCCCAGCGTCTCGGCCACGGGCCAGGGCCTGCTGGAATGTGCCCGGCTGGTGGAGCAGATTCTACAGCGGCACGGCTTCCAGACCTGGAAAATTGAGGGCTATGGCAACCCGGTGATTGTGGGTCGGGCCCAGGGCCGCTCTGAGCGCACCCTGCTTTTTTACAACCACTACGACGTACAACCCCCCGAGCCGCTGGAGCTGTGGGACTCGCCCCCTTTTGTGCCGCAAATCCGCGACGGCAAGCTCTTTGCCCGTGGGGCCAAGGACGACAAGGGCGAGTTTATAGCCCGCCTGGCCGCGGTGGATGCGGTGCGGGCCGCGCATGGGGGAGAGCTGCCCTGTGGGGTGCTTTTTGTGGTCGAAGGCAACGAGGAGGTGGGCAGCCCCGGCATTGCCAGGTTTGTGCAGGATCACCTGGAGTTGCTCCGCTGCGACGGGGCCATCTGGGAAGAGGGGGGCATCGACTTTGAGGAGCGGCCCGGAACCTCGCTGGGCCGGCGGGGGATTCTGGCGGTGGAGCTCGAGGTCGAGACCCTCTCGCGCGATGCCCACTCCGGCAGCGCCCACATCTTGCCGAGCGCGGCCTGGCGGATGGTGCGGGCGCTGGCCTCCTTGAAGGACGAGAACGAGCGCATCCTGATCCCTGGTTTTTACGACGATGTGCGGCCCATCTCCGAGTTGGACCTCGAGCTCTTGCGCAACCTGCCCGACCTCGAGGCCCACCTGCGCCAGACTTTTGGGGTGCGAGGCTTCGTGAACAACCTGAGCGGCTTTGAGCTCCGCAAAGCGGTCTTCAACCCTACCTGCAACATCCAGGGCATCACCACCGGCTACCAGGGCTTAGGCACCAAGACCGTCATTCCGGCCCGGGCCGCGGCCAAGCTCGACTTCCGCCTGGTGCCCGACCAGAACCCCACCGACATCCTGCAAAAGCTGCGCGCCTACCTCGACGCTGAGGGCTTCACCGACGTACAGATAACCCACGCCGACTATATGTTCCCGGCCCGCTCCGACCCCCACCACCCCCTGGTACAGCTCGCGGCCCGCACGGCTGAAGAGGTCTACCAGAAGCCCTACCAGCTCATCCCCCTGACCGGGGGCAGCTCGCCGGTATATGCCTTTGCCCGGCCCCTGAACATCCCGGTCATCGACGCCGGGGTGGGCTTTGGCATCACCAACCGCACCCACGCCCCCAACGAAAACGTGCGCATACAGGACTTTCACAACGCTGCCCGACACATCGCCCGGATTCTGGACGGCTTTGCTGACATCTGGAACTAAGGCTCGGTACAATGGGCCTGTGATTCACATCCTCGACCTTCACGACCGGGCCCCCAGGGTGATTGCCTCGTTTGTGCTGGAAACCGAAGAAGGGCCTGTGCTCTTCGAGACCGGGCCCGAGTCGCGATTTTCGGTGTTGCTGGATGGCCTCAATTCGCTGGGCTATGCCGCCTCCGACGTCAAGCATGTCTTCGTGACCCACATCCACCTCGACCACGCCGGCGCAGCCTGGCGCATGGCCGAGCGGGGCGCGACCATTTATGTGCATCCTAAAGGGGCGCCACACCTGGTAGACCCCAGCAAGCTCTGGGCCTCGGCCAGCCGCATCTACGGCGACCAGATGGAAACCCTGTGGGGCCAGATGGGCCACGTGCCGGAGGCTCAGATTGAGATTGTGCAAGACGGCCAGGTCATCCAGGTTGGCGAAGTGCAGATCCAGGCCCTCGAGACCCCCGGCCACGCCTACCACCACCACGCCTATCGGATGGGCGATGTGCTGATTGGCGGCGACGTTACCGGGGTCAAGATTGGCCGTGGCCCAGTGCTGCCCCCCTGCCCCCCACCGGAGATACACATTGAGCTGTGGCGCGAATCCCTGGCCCGGCTGCGCCAGCTAAACCTGCGCCAGATTTACCTGACCCACTTTGGCCTGACCGAAGAGGTTGGGCCGCACCTGGACGCGCTCGAGGCCCGCTTGCTGGAGTGGGCCGACTGGATCAAGCAAAAAATCAAGTCCGGCCTCACCCGCGAGCAGATGGTGCTCGAGTTCGAGGCCTACGTGGCCGCTACCCTGCGGGCTGCGGGGCTTTCCCAGGAAGAGGTGCAGGAGTACGAGCTGGCCGACCCCTCCTGGATGAGCGTGGATGGGCTGGTGCGCTACTGGAACAAGCACCACCCGGAAGAGGTGATGAGCTAGAGCGGAGTTGTGTTTGGTGCCGGGAGCGGGACTTGAACCCGCATGAGCTTGCGCTCGCTACCCCCTCAAGATAGTGTGTCTACCAGTTCCACCATCCCGGCAGGCAAACATTAGGTTAGTCGGGCTTTGGGCGGTTGTCAAGGAGAACACCCTGCGTACCGCCCCGTTACAAAAAGCGTTACATGCTATTTTGTGCCCAAAAATGCGATCGCAACCGTACCCCCTTATCCAAAAAACACCACACCAACACCCACCAGAACAGCATGGAAGCAATTTCCAAAAATAACCCATTATGTTTTGCGCAAAATGCTATAATGCCTATGTCGGCCATTTCGACAGCGGTTCTTGAAAGCCTAGATGTGCGATGTAAATCGCAAACCCACCGCACAAAAAATCTAAAAGTGTGGGTTTGTAAGCA
>Ga0272446_1001400_pt1 | contig 34985 bp, 31 predicted proteins | sample YNPCB0061_FD_194587 | JGI IMG/M metagenome (GOLD analysis project Ga0272446, IMG submission 194587) | Hot spring microbial mat communities from Yellowstone National Park, WY, United States - YNP-CB-006-1 | ecosystem: Environmental > Aquatic > Thermal springs > Hot (42-90C) > Sediment | place...
GACGCGGTCTTGGGCGTCGGCATGGGCGCGGAGGAGCTGTTCGCCGCGGGCGAGGATCCAGGCCTCGTCGAGGGCATGGAGGGGGCCGGCGGGGCGTTCGAGGTCGGGGGGGTGGCGGTCGTCGAGGGGGTGGAGTCGGGCGGGGGTGGCGCGATCGCGATCGAGGGGGGAGAGGGAGAGGCGTCCGACGAGGGTGGCCATGGGGCCGGATCGGGCGGCAGGCACCTGGTGCCAGGGTTGGGGGATCTCGGCGGTTCGGGGCGGATCGAGGGGGACGATGGCGAGGAGGGCCTGTTGGGCGAGGCCGAGGGCGGCCATGGCGACAGGCAGGGGGAGGAGGGAGTGGGGATAGGCGACGAGCGGGGCGAGGATGAGCCAGGGGGAGATCCACTGGCCGTGGTTCTGGGTCGCGGCGATGCAGAGGAGCGCGGCCATGGCGAGGACGGCGAGGCGGGCCCGGCGCTCGGGGATGCGGAGGGCGATTCCGAGGACGAGGGCGAGGATGAAGAGATTCTCGCCGCCCGCCATGAGAAGAAGACGGAGGCGGGAGAGGGCGCCGGCGTTCGGAACGAGGGAGGTGGCGTGGAGGGCGGTGGCGAGGTCGTGGATCTGGGCCTGGGGAAGGCCGGAGGGCAGCAGGGCGAGCAGGAGGACGGCGGCTGAGGCGCCGGCCTGAAGGGCGTGGCGAAGGGACAGGCGTCCAAGGAGGAGGCCGGCGGCGCCGCCGGCGAGAGCAATGGGGACGGCGGTGGGCTTGAGGAGCGAGAGGACGGCGAGGAGGAGTCCTTCGGAGAGCCAGCTGCGCGTCGGCCCGCCGGGCGGTCGGAGCCACGCGAGGAGGAGCAGGGAGAGGAGGGAGAGGGATGCGTGGTTGTACCAGGCGAGATAGGTGGGGAAGACGGCCTCGAGGGAGACGGGGGCGGCGGCGAAGAAGAGGAGGACGAGGAGGGTGGCGCCGGCGGGGTGGGGGTCGAGACGGGAGGAGAGGACGTGCCAGAAGGCGGGCAGGAGAAGGAGGCCGAGGAGGGCCGGGGCCCAGGCGGCGGCGACGGGATCGCTGCGGGAGAGGAGGAGGGCGGCGGCGTTGGCGAGGGCGTAGGGGAGGCCGACGGGCGTTTCGACATGGAGGTGGGGCCAGAGTCCATGGAGGAGCTGGTGGCCTGAGACCATGGGGAGGAGGGCGTCGTTGAGGTAGGCTGCGGTGCCGAGGCCGCGCTGGGCGGCGAGGGCGGCGATCCAGGCGACGAGGAGGAGAGCGGTCCAGCGGGGCGGGATGGTCATGGTTGGATCCGATGGAGGGTGAGGCGGGGATCGGGGAAGGGGAGGGGAGCGAGCCAGGCGGGGGGCGTGCCGTTTGGGGACAGGCGGCGGGCGAGGGCGCCGGCGCGCTGGGAATCGGGGCATGCGAGGACGAGCGAGACGCCGCGGCGGGCGAGGATTGCGCGCGCGTCGGGGGCGTCCTCGGCGGCGTCGTCGAAGGCGCGCAGCGCGTCTGCGATCCCGGCCGCGTTGCGCTGGTAGGGGCCGGCGACGGTGCGGTGGGGGGTGTGGAAGAGGATCTCGGGGGCGAGATCGATGGGGGAGAGGATCGTGGCGGGAGGGAGGGCCGCGAGGGCTGCGCGCGCGTCTGGGGAGAGGCGGCAGGCGCGGGTGTCCTCGCGCGGGGAGAGGGCGGCGAGGGCGATGCCGAGGAGGCCGAGGAGGACGGTGGCCGTGGGCAGGATCCGTCCGGCGGGGCGCGGGAGGTGGGGCAGGGCGAGTCCGAGGGCGAGGGCGCCGGCGGCGGCGGAGAGGACGGTGTGGCGGGCGGCGCCGGCGGTCCAGAGGCCGAGGAGCAGGGCGGCGCCGGCGGCGAGGAGGAGGCGGGCGCCGAGCGGCCCGCGGATCCGTCGGCCGGCCAGGAGGGCGGCGGCCGCGCCGCCGGCGGGCAGGGCGAGGTGGGCGAGGATCATGCCGCCCTGGGGCGGCTGGATCTCGCGGATCCGGTCCCACCAGAGGGCCTTGACGACGGGGTCCATCAGGGCGGCGCTGCCGCGCAACAGGTCGGGCTGGGCCGAGAGGAGGGTCGCGGCGGCGGCGAGGGCCGCGCCGAGGAGGCCGCCGGCGCGGATCCGCAGGTCTCGGTTGCGCAGGAGCAAGAGGCCGGGCAGGGCGGCGAGCGCGGCGAGCGCGTGGGCGGGGCCATGGCGGTCGATGGCCCAGATGGCGCCGTCGGTGGGGCGGTCGAGGGCGGCGGCCAGCGCGAGCCCGGCGGCGAGGCCGAGGCCGGCGGCGATGGCGCCCTCGCCGGGGCGGCGCAGGTTCGCCAGGGCCTGGGCGCCGACGAGGAGGGCGGCGAGCGGGATCCCTTCGGGGTGGATCCAGACGGAGAGGGCGGCGAGGAGGCCGGCGCCCGCCTGGCGGGCGGCGCCGCCGCGCAGCAGCAGGCCGGCGGCGAGGACCGCGGGGAGGACGACGAGGAGGTGGTGGTCGGGGCGGTGGAGGGCGGCGTAGCCGAGGGTGGGCACGTGCAGGAGGAGCACGGCCGCGGCGGCGGCCGAAGCGGGCAGGCCGGCGGCGGGGCGCAGCGCCCACAGGAGCGCGAGCGCCAGGAGGACGGGGGAGAGGCCCTGGACGAGGCCGGCGCCGGCGAGGAGGGCCTGGCGGGTCTCGAGGCCGAGGAGGTGGTGGAGGGGCCAGGCGGCGGCGAGGAAGAGCCAGGAGGGGGGACGCGACCACTGCAGCGCGACGCCGTCGGGGGCGCCGTCGCGCGGGCTCCAGTCGAGGGGCTGTCCGTGGAGGAGGTGGCCTTCGAGGACGACGATCCGCAGGAACGCGTCGGTGTCCCCGAGGGCGCCTGCGAGGAGGTCGCCGAGGAAGGTCGCCTGCAGGCCGAGGACGGCGACGCAGGCGAGGAGGAGGGCGGCGACGGGGCCGCGGGCGGCGTTGCTCATGGGGCGGAGGCGGCGACGACGGTGAAGGGGTAGGTCTTGCCGGCGTGGGCGTCGAGGCCGCTCTGGACGAAGGCCTCGCGGTCGCGGACGTAGGAGGCGAGCATCTTCAGCATGCCGATGGCCTGCTGGACCATCCTGACGTTGGAGCGCTGGTCCTCCTCGCGCCAGGAGATGGGGAAGAAGCGCAGCGGCACGCCGCGGGCGCAGGAGGCGAGGAGGAGGTAGTAGTTGAAGGAGAGGGCGTCTGCGCCGCCCAGGTGCAGGCCGCGCTCGAGGAAGGGGCGGCGGTAGAGGTTGAGCCCCGATCCGAGGTCGGTGAGCCAGCGGCGGGCGGCGGCGGAGAAGAGGCCGTTGAAGACGAGGTTGCCGGTCGTGCGCACGAAGGAGTAGCCCTGGAGGCGGGCGCCGCGGGCGAAGCGGGATCCGAGGAGGCATTCCGCGCGTCCGTCGTCGGCGTCGAGCGCGGGCCAGAGATCCGCGAGGGTGGCCTGGTCGTCGCCGTGCAGGACGACGATCCCGTCGTGGCCCTCGCGGCGGGCGAGCTCGAAGGCGACCTTGTGGGAGCCGCCGAGGCCGTAGTTGCCGTCGTTGCGCAGGATCCGCCAGGGTGCCTGGAGGCCATGCGCGGCGATGGCGGCGCGGCAGGCCTCGATGGTGCCGTCGGGCGACCGGTTGTCGACGAAGACGGCGCCGGCGATGCGCGCGGCCGGGGCGCTTGCGATCTGGGCGACGACGCGCCCGATCTGGGGGGCGCAGCGATACATCGGCACGAAGACGAGGGGGCGCATGGGCGGAGGTCTCTCTGGATGGGGCCCTTGGGGCCCGTCTTCTGGGGAAGGTGGGTCTTCGGGTCAGGTTCCGTGGCGTCGGGCGAGGTCGGCGACGATCCCGACGCCGACGAGGGCGAGGCCGAGGACGCGTCGGGGATCGTCGGCGTGCAGCGGCAGCATGCTGAGGAAGAGGGAGGCCTCGTCGAGGCGCACGGCGTCGATGTCGAGGCCCTCCTCGGCGACGCGGGCGCGGAAGAGGGCCTGGTGGGGGGCGACGTCCTGGTCTGGGACGGCGACGGCTGGGGCCATGTCTGGGCCGATCGTGATGGGGGCCAGGCCCTTGACGACGAAGTCGTAGCCGCCGAGGATGGAGTGGCTGAGCTTCGCCAGGTCGTAGCCGGGGTCGGTGAAGAGCCCCTCGAGGTCGGTGCCGCCCTTGGGGTCGATGAGGCGCAGCAGGCCGGTGCGGGGGTCGTAGAGGATGTTGGAGAGGCAGAGGTCGCCGTGCCCGAGCGCGAGGTGGCGGTAGTCGGCGGGGCGGATCCGGCGGCGCAGGGAGGCGTGCCGGGCGAGCGCGCCGTCGAGGCCGCCGGGATGGGCGGCGCGCAGCAGGGGCTCGAGGGTCTGCCACAGCGGCAGCGTCTTGAGGCGGGCGACGCGCTCGGCGAGCTTCTTCCCGTGGAGCGCCTCCCGGGCGGCCGCGGCCTGGTCGTCGGAGGCCGCGCGGCGGGGCCGGGCGCGCAGGAAGGCGAAGAGGCGGTCGAGGAGGTCGGCGAAGGCGTCCTCGCGGAAGGCGCCGTGGGTCCAGAGGACGGAGGCGTCGGGGACGCCGAGGCGCTCCATCCGGTAGGAGGCGACCGTCCCGTCGTCCTCGAAGCCGTAGGGCTGGACGAAGTGGCGCTGCATCTCCGGCGGCAGGAGGTACCAGAAGCCGTGCTCCGCCTTCATCTTGGCGCGGTCGGCCGAGCGCTTGACGACGGTGTCGCGCTCGCGGACGATGTCGTTGAAGAAGCGGGTGCGGAAGGCCCCCGAGAGGAAGCGCAGGCACTGCAGCGGGTCGGCGAGGTCGAGCGCGCCGGCGGCCGCAGGGGCCAAGACGGTGGCGAGGTCGGCGGGGAGGGAATCGGCGCCGTCGGGGCCGCCTTGGGCGAGCCGGGCGAGGCCGGTCGCGTCGAGGCGCAGGATCCGCCCTTCCCCGGCGCCCTCGGGGCGGACGGCCGCGCCGGGCTCGAGGAGGGCGATCTGGCGGAGGAGCTCCGCCCCGTCGTCGGGCTCGGCGGGGAAGAGGCGCGCGGGCCACCAGAGGGCCTGGGGAGGGAGGCGTCCGCGGCGGGCGTCGTCGGCGAGATCCTCCCAGTCCTCCCGGGTGCGCAGGTGCCGCCAGGCGAGGCCGGCGGCGGCGGCCGCCGCGGCCACGCGCCGGGCGTTGGGCACGCCGCCGCTCATGAGGTCGCCGAAGCGGCGCACGGGCAGGAGGTCGCGCACCGCCTCGGGCAGGCGGCGCGTGTCGTCGTAGAGGAGCAGGGTCTTTGGCGCGGTCACGGGGCGATCTCCGGCAGCGGGATCCGCAGCGGGTCCGGGTCCGTCCCGCCCGGGGGCGAGAGGCGGAGCGCGTGGGGCCGGCCCGGGCGGCCGGCGAGGATCCCGCGGGGGCGGTCGAGGACGGCGGCGGCCATCGCCATCGCCGGGGCGAGGAGGCGCGCCTGGGCGGGGTCGTGGCGCAGGATCCAGGCGTCCTCGGGGACCGGGGCGCCGACGAGGGGATCCTCGGCCGCCTCGGCGGGAAGGTTCCCTTCGGGGTAGCGGTAGGCGGCGACGTGGAGCCAGCGTTCGAGGCGCTGGGCGGCCTCGTGGGCCTCGCCGTCGGGGATGGCGTCGGCGAGGACGGCGACGGAGGCGTGGGCGAGGGGGCCGGTGAAGCGCCAGACGAACTCCTCGAGGTGCAGCGCGCGGTCGTCGACGTAGAAGCCTCGGGGACCGGCCCAGGGCTTGCCGCCGAGCACGTCGTCGGGGGTCAGGCCGTGGCGGGCGATCCAGTCCCGGGCGGCGGGCAGGGTGTGGGCGCGGATCCGTTCGAGGTCGCCTCGGAAGGAGCGCATGTTGCGGGCGGTGGCGACGAGCAGGCCGTAGCCGCGGGCCTCGGCGGCGCGCGCCGCGACATGGACCGGTTCGCGGGGGGGCTTCTCGGAGTAGGGGGTGTCCTTGCGGTCGCGGGTGAGGGTCCCGTCGAGGTCGAGGACGATGAGGTTCTTGTGGCTCATGGGTGGCGGTCCTGCAGGAGGCGTCCGGCGGTCCAGAGGATGGAGGCGGCCAGGGACGCGGCGAGGAGGTAGGCGGCGGCGGCGTTCCCCAGGGCGTCGGCCACGCGCGAGACGGGGTCGGGATCGGCCGACAGCGCCCCGCCGGCGACCGCGAGGGGGGCGAGGAGGAGGCGGGCGGGGTCGGCGCCGAGGAGGACGCCGACGGCGAGGGCTTCGGCCGTCCAGAGCGCGAGGGTGAGGACGAGGAGCGGGATCCCCTGGCCGCGGATCTGCGCCTGGGCGTCGCCGAGGAGGCGTCCTCCGGCGAGGAGGAGCGCCATCAGGCGGGTGGCGCGGGGTCCCTTGCGGCGCGCCATCGCGGCGCGCGCGAGGGCGGGGGCCTCCCGGGGGCCGGCGCCGAGGAGGAGGAGGGAGAGGAGGAGGAAGCCCGCGAGGGCGGCGACGAGGAGGGGCGGGGCGCCGAGGCCGAGCGCGAGCGCGCCGGCGAGCAGCGGCGCGAGGAGGGCCGCGTCGAGGAGGCGCTCGCCCCAGAGCGCGAGGAAGGCGGGGCCGAGCCTGGCCCCGGCGCGCGCGACCGCGAGCCACCGCCAGATCTCGCCGGCCTTGAGGGGGACGAGGAGGGAGACGGCGGCGCCGGCGGCGTGCGCCTCCGCCGCGGCGCGCAGGCCGATCCCCGTGCGGCGCAGCAGCAGGGCCAGACGGGCGGCGCGCAGGCCTTGGGCGACGAGGAGGGGCGGGAGGGCGAGGAGGGCCGATGCGAGGCCGCCGTCCCAGAGGAGGACGCTGCCGAGGCTGGCGGCCACGAGGATCGGCAGCACGACGAGGGCGGGCAGCAGCGGGAAGGCCCGCTCGAGGGCCTGGCGCAGCCGGGCGGCGCGCGCGGGGGGGACGAGCGGGGGATGGTTCATCGCGCGGTGCGGGCGGCCTCGTATTCGGCCGGGGTGCCGAGGACGACGGTGCGCTCGGCGGGGCCGGGCGGAGGGGCGAGGATGGTGGCGCCGTCCTCGAGCATGCGGGCATAGACGTCGCTCACATAGAGCTCCCCCCGGCTCGGAGCGGAGCGGGCCAGGGCGTCCAGATAGGCCCGGGCGGAGGCGAAGCCGTAGAGGCCGGTGGTGGCCAGGCGCGAGATGGCCTCCTTCTCGCGGATCCGCAGGACCTTGCCCTCCGCGTCGGTCTCGACGTAGGAGTATTGGGGGCCGTCGGCGTAGAAGACGTCGATCCAGCCGTCCGCGCGCGCGAGATAGGCGCGGATCCGGCCCCAGTCGCGGCCGAGGAGGAGGGTGTCGATGTTGTGGATGAGCAGCGGGGCGTCCGGATCGGCGAGCCCGAAGGCCTCGATCCCGAGCCTGGCCGTCTCGGCCTGTCCGGCCGTGTCGCCGACGAAGACGAGATCCGTGCCCGCTCCGCCGGCCCGGCCGAGGATCGCGCGCAGCGCCTCCGCGTGCGCCTCGTCCCGCCGGTTGGCGACCAGGCGGGGCCGGGCGCCGGACGCGCGCGCGACGTCGAGGACATGGTCGAGCACCGTCGTCCCTTCCCAGGGCAGGAGGAACTTCGGCGTGGCGTAGCCGGCCTCGCGGAACCGCCGGTAGAGGCCGGCCATGCAGAGGAGGAGGTTCATCGAGGGGTCTCCCGGAAGGTCCAGCGGCGGTGGCCGAGGAAGTTGAAGGCGGGGACGGTGCAGAGGACGAGGGCGATGCCCGCGCCGTAGTGCAGGCCCGCCGCCTCGACGGCGGCGACGATGCCGAGGTTCAGCCCCATGCCGAGGCCCGTGACGACGATGAACCGCCAGGCGGTGCGCCCCGCGAGCGGGGCCCGGAAGGTGGCCAGGCTGTTGCCGATCCAGGAGACCAGCGTGCCCGCGGCGAAGGCCAGGAGCGCGGCGGGGAGCACGGGGACGCCGGCCAGCTCGATGGCCCCTGCCTGGGCGGCGGCGTAGGTCGCGGCGGAGACGCCGCCCACGAGCCCGAAGGAGAGGATCTGGCGCAGGGTCTCGCGGGAAGGCACGGGCGTCTCCGGGCGCTCTGGAGGGGGAGGCAGGCATATGGGCCCGCGGGCCGCCGGGCGATCGCGGCCCGACGCCGCGCCTTGGACGCGGGGGGTTGACGCGCCGCGGGCGGGGTCTGAATGGTCGTTCGCCCCCGGCGGTCCTGCCGGGCGCCTTTCCCTCCGAGAGTTCCGAGAACCCTCTTTCCCAAGGACATCGCCCCATGCTGCGTTCCTTCGTCCGCGAGGAGGCCGGCGCCTCCCTGCTCGAGTACGGCCTGCTCGTCGCCCTCATCGCCGTCGTCTCCATCGTCGCGATCCGCACCCTCGGCGCCCGCATCCGCGACGTGTTCGATGCGGTCGTGGCCGCGATGAACGCCGCCGGCGTCTGATCCTTCGGGATCCCTGGCCGCCTTCGGGCGGACGGGGCGGACGGGGGCCTTGGGGCCCCCGTCCTGCGTTGACGGCGTCGTCGGCGGGGGGATGTCCCGGCGGGCGTCCGGCCCCATCTGGAGGGGATGATGCTGCGACGCTTCCGGTCCGACGAGGAGGGCTTCCTGCTGGCGCTGGGCGCGCTGGCGCTGCTGCCGCTGGCGCTGGTGGCGGCGCTGGTGGCGGACGCGGGCCAGGGGTGGCGGGCGCGGGCGGAGCTGGGGGCGGCGGCGCGCTCGGCGGCCCTGGCGGGGGCGCATGGGCTGTCGGGGGATCCGTCGGCGACGGCGGCGGCGGCGCTGGCCGCGGGCCTCGCCGGGCGGTCGCTGCGCGACGGCGCGCTGTCGGTGGCGGTGGATCCGGAGTCGGGCCGGATCGAGGTGGTGGCGACGGCGCGGGTGCCGATGCTGCTCGGAGGTCTGTTCGGGGCGGGGCCGACGGCGCTGTCGGCCCGCGCGGCCGCCGTCCGGGAGGCGACCACCCCCGAGGGCGCGCCTTGGACCTACCGTCTGGTGCCGTGAGGGGCAGGACGTCGGTTGCCTGGGGATGGAGGACGCCGCGCTCCCGTCTTTCCTGTTGACCGGGCGGTCCAAGGTTCATAGTCTCCCCCGGCCCTGCGGCCCGTGCGGGGTTCTTGCCGTCGCCAGGAGGTTCCATGAGCGTGCGTGATGAAAAGGGGAGCGCCATGCCGCGCCGGTCCTGGCGCTTGGTCAGGACGGGCATGCTGGGGACGGCGCTTCTGATGGCGCTGGCGGCCTGCCAGGGCCGCCCGATGAATCCGGCGCAGGTCGATCCGCAGGTCCCGCCGCGATCGGAGGCGGTGAATGACCTGGGCGCGCCGGCGGTGATCACGCTGGAGACGGAGCCCAACGCCTTCTGGACGCTGGACTACGACCGCGGCGAGCGGCTTCCCAGCGTCATGGTCGGACCGGTGATGGCGGACGGGGTGCCGGTCTCGGCGGTGGTCGACGCGCTCGGCGCGGGCCTGCGCCTGGGCGTCACGCGCGACGCCGAGGCGGAGCAGCGGCTCATCACGGTGCGCGACCAGTCGCGGCGCTCGCTGCAGGAGATGCTCGAGATCATCGCGCGCCGCGCGGGCCTGTTCTACGAGTACCGCAACGGCATGCTGAGCTTCGACAGCGTCCGGCGCTTCACGGTCCGGGTGCCGCGCGTCGAGGGGAGCCTGCTGACCATCTCCGACGCCTTCCGCAACCTCGGCGCCCAGGAGGTCTTCGTCGACGAGATCACGGGTACGATCACGATGACGGTCGACTACCGGACCTACCGGATGGCGCAGCAGTTCCTGCGGACCTTCGAGATGGGCCGCGACATGCTGATCTACGATGTCTGGGTCTTCGAGCGCCTGCTGCGCCGCGGCGAGGGTGCTGGGATCTGGTGGGAGCGCCTGGGACGCCGCGTGGGCGACTACGTGGTTGGCGCGCAGCCCCTGACCGCGGGCCAGGGTGCGGCGGCGGCGGCGATGGGCGTGCTGACGGGCGCGGTGGGTCCGACGGCGCCCGCCGGCCTGGCCTTCGGCATCATCTCCGCGGCCAACAACCTGATCGCCAACGCCGTCATCCAGTTCATGAGCGAGGACTCGCAGAACGAGGCGGTGGCGCGCCCGACGATGACGATGATGTCGGGCGGCTCGGCGGAGATCCGCATCGGCGAGCGCCGGCAATACATCGCCCGCGTCCGCAACACCACGACGGGCTCCATCAACGCCGCGACCAACCAGGACGTCGAGGACGAGACGCTGGAGACGGGCCTGATCCTGCGGGTGTCGGGCGCGCACAACGACGGCATCATCAACACCAAGATCGACCTCAACATCGAGGAGCTCGTGCGTTTCGAGAGCTTCTCGACCGGCGGCGGCACGGCGCAGGGCAACCAGACGACGGTCGGCGGCACCGTCACGGTCGGCGCCGGGGGTACGACGGGCACGGTCGGGACCGGCACGGGCACGAACGGGACCTCGGCCAACGGCAGCGGCGGGGGCACGACCCTGCGCCTGCCCTACACGACGAACCGTACCTTGCGCACGATGCTCGACAGCCGCCCCGGCGACCTGCTGGTGCTGGGCGGCCTGATCCGGACGAAGAACGAGGACGCCGACCGGCGGCTCTACCGCACGACGGTGCCCTTCGCGGACCAGTCGACCTTCGAGCGCTACGAGACGATCATCATGATGCGCCCCCGCCTGGTGCGCTTCCGCCCCCGCGGCGAGCCGCCGGTGGCGCGCGACGAGATCCGGGTGGCGCCGGGGGTGGGGCAGAACCTGCGCACCGAGACCGGCCCGCTGATCATCCCGCGCGACCCGCGGGCGCTGGAGCGGGCGGCGCGCGACCTCTCCGTCCCGGCGCGTCCGCGGTCCGACGGCCCGCCCTTCCAGGGCCGCGAGGGCGTCTTCGGCGACGCCGACGCCAACGAGACGCTGCCGCGCCCGACGCGGGACCGGCCGCTCCCCCGCGCGGTGCCGGCGGACCAGGAGGAGGGGGCGCCCGCCCCCGCCGCCCCGGCCGCGCGCGCGGCGGAGCCCGCGCCGATCCAGGCGCCGGCGGTTCTGGGGAGGAACCGGTGACGATGGCCATCGCTGCGGTCCTGTCGGGAGGCCTGGTCGGCCTGCTCGCCTACGCGTCCTGGACGGACGTGACGCGGATGATCATCCGCAACTGGACGGTGCTGGCGGTCCTGGTCCTGGCGGTGACCAAGGGCCTGGCGCTGGAGGCGCCCTTTGGCTGGGGCGGCACGGATGCGGCGATGGCCGTGGTGGCGCTGCGCGACCTGGGCGCGGCCCTGGTCGTCTTCGCGGCGCTCTTCGTGATGTGGCTGATGCGCGGCATGGGCGCGGGCGACGTGAAGCTGGCGGGCGCTTGCGCCCTGTGGGCGGGGACGGCGTTCGTGCTGGACTTCGTGCTGGCCTTCGCGCTCGTGGGCGGCCTGGCGTCCCTGCTGCTCATCGGGCTGCGCTTCGTCCCGGCGCTGCGTGAACGGGTGTTCCGGGCGCTGCCCTGGTTCCGGGTGGGGGGACAGCTCAGCTTTCCCTATGGTCCTGCCATCGCGGCGGGTGCGGTCTGGGCGTTGTGGCTGCAGGCCGGTGCCGGCATGTTCGGCTGAGGAGATGGGCTGATGCGTCGTCTGGTCCTGCTGGTCTTCGCACTGCTGGTGGCGGTGGGCGCCGGCGCGTTCCTGTTCTTCAACATCGACCGCATCGAGCGGGCGATCTCGGGCCCGCCGGTGCGCTATGTCGTGGCGACCCGCGACATCGCGGCCTTCGCGGTGATCCCGCGCGACGCGCTGGGCCTGCGCACGCTGGAGCGCGGCCGTCCGTCGCCGCCGGGGGCGATCATCGACATCTCCGACAGCCCCCAGCCGGCGGTGCTGAACCTCATCGCCGGCCGCGCCTCGCCGCAGCAGATCGCCAACGGCGAGCCGATCCAGTTCCAGAACCTCTCGGCCTTCGAGCTGCTCCAGGGCACGCGCGGCCAGCTGATCCTGGTGGCGCAGGCGCCGATCGCCGAGGGCGAGCGCCTGGATCCGGCCCGCTTCCGCACGGCCTTCCGCGAGACGGCGGTGATCCCGCCGGGCGCGGTCACGGGCCGCGTGGGCGACCGTCCGGAGACGATCATCGGCCGCCTGCCCCCGGCTTGGGTCCGCCAGGATGTCGGGGCGCAGCAGCCGCTCGTCTTCTCCGCCCTGACCTTCGAGGACCCGGCGACCCGTCCCGTGGCGGCGCCCGCCGAGAGTCCGGCCCCGACGCCGGACGCGCCCGCGCCCCTGCCGCCGCCCGAGCCGCTGCCGGCGGACGGGTCCGTGCCGACGGCGTCGGCCGCCGAGATCCTGCGGCGCCTGTCGGTGACGCCCGAGGCGGCGCGCATCGGCGTCGGCCGCCGGGCGGCCAGCGAGACGCAGGCGGTGGCCGGCTACGACGGTCCGGTCGACGTCTTCCTGAGCCCGGCGCGCTCCGCCATGCGGGCGCGTGGCGTTGAGGAGCACCGCCGGGTGATCCGCGGCGCCCGCCTCTCGGTCCATCCGGGCGACGAGGCCGGGTCCGAGGGGCCGCTGATGTGGGTGATGACGGACGCCCAGACGGCGGCGCGGATCGCGGGCCTGCGGCGCCAAGGCGCCCTGGTCACGGTGGTGCCGAGCCGTGCGCCGCTGCCGTCCGAGGCGGGGATCCCGGTGCTCTGCACGACCCCGGATGTGTGCTACCGCGGCCTGACCGACGCCGACGAGGCGGCCGAGCGTCCTGCCCCCGCGCCTGTCGCGCCCCAGATTCCGGCGGCGCCCGCCGGTCCGGGCGCGCCCCAAGGCGGCGGCCCGTGGCAGGGCCCGCCCGCCGTCGTCCGCTGAGGAGCGAAGCCTGTGCGCCGAGAGAGCATCCTGATCTACCTCGACCGCATCCCGGCGGAGCCGCTCGCGCCGATCCTGGAGCGCGGGGTCCTGGTGGGCGAGATCCGCCCCGGCGGGATCCGCGCCGCGATCGAGCAAGCACCGTCGTGGCGCGTGGTCCCGGCCTTCCTGGTCCTCGACGTCTCGGGCGTCGAGGACGTGGCCGGCGCCATCGCGACCCTGTCGCAGGTGGCGCCGCAGGGCGAGACGAGCCTGATCCTCCTCGGCACGACAGACTGCGTCGCGGAATACCGCCGGATGATCGATGCCGGCGCTTCCGAATATCTCCCCGCCCCGGTGGACGCCGACGGGCTCTACGAATCGGTGGCCCGCCTGGCGAGCCAGCGGACGACGGGGCAGATAGATCCGGGGCGCTGCGTGGCCTTCATCGGCGCGCGCGGCGGCATGGGCTCCTCGACCCTGGCGGCGGCCGCGGCGAAGGTGGCGGCGGAGGGGCACGGGCGGCGGACGCTGCTGGTCGATCTCGACGTCATCGAGGGAGCGCAGCATGTGATGTTCGACGTCGACCAGACGCCGGCGATGCAGCAGATGCTCGAGGCGCCCGATCGCATCGACAGCGTCTTCCTCGACCGCTCCATCGTGCAGGCGGGCAAGGGCCTCTTCCTGCTCTCGATGGCGGACATGGGCAGCACGAAGGTCTTCACCGCCGAGGCGGTCTCGGCCATCGTGCGCCAGGCGCAGCAGGGGATGGATCTGGTGATCCTGGACCTGCCGGCGCGGCCGCAGGTCGAGATCGAGGCGCTCTTCTGCGCCGGGACCATCTTTCTGGTGACGACCCCGACGCTGCTCGGCCTGCGCGACGCGGGCGCGCTGTCGGACTGGCTGGCGGGGCGCAACTATCCGGGCAAGATCGTCTGCGTGCTCAACCGCATGGGCGAGACCCGGGCGGGGGCGGTGCGCAAGGAGCAGTTCGAGCGGCGCCTGCGCTGCCGCGTGATCGAGCTGCCCTTCGATCCCCGCACCCCGGGCCAGGCGATGATGGAGAGGCGGACGGTGGGCGAGATCCAGGGGCCGCTCGGCCGGGCCTTCCGCCAGGTCGAAGAGGAGCTGCCGACCTTCCGCCGTCCCGAGGGCGGGTTCCTCTCCTGGTTGCTGAAGGGGGGCTGAGCGCCCATTTTCCGGCCATCCAGACGTCCCCCTCCGCCGGCCTGGCGGAGGCCCTTCCCAAGGAGCCGAGGCCGAGATGACCTCCCCCACCCGCCTGCAGCTGGGCGTGCGCCGCGGCAGCGGCATGCCGATGGCCGCCCCCTCGGGGCCGATGAAGACGCCCGGCGAGGCGGAGCTCGATGCGCGCCAGACCTCGCTCTCGCCGCAGATGCAGGCCGAGATCCAGCAGGTGGTGAGCGAGCGCATCAACGTCGACGCCGCCGGCAAGATGGAGCACGACCAGCTGGTGCTCCAGATGGACGACCTCATCGGCGCGATCGTCCGCGACCGCAAGTTGCAGATCAACGCCTCCGAGCAGCGCGCGCTGGCCCTCTCCATTGCCGACGACATGCTGGGCGTGGGCCCGCTCGAGTCGCTGATGCGCGACGACGCCATCACCGACATCCTCGTCTTCGGCCACGAGAAGGTGGTGGTCGAGAAGAGGGGCAAGATGGCGATGGTGCCGGTGCGCTTCCGGGACGAGGCGCATCTGCGCGGGATCGCGGCGCGCATCGCGCGCTACGTCAACCGCCGCCTTGACGAGGCGAACCCGCTGGTCGACGCGCGCCTGCCCGACGGATCGCGCGTCAACATCGTCATCCCGCCGGTCGCCATCGACGGGACGATGATCTCGATCCGCAAGTTCTCCAAGCAGGAGATCACGCTCGATACGATGGTGCGCTACGGCTCCATCTCGGATCGGATGAAGGACTTCCTCCGGATCGCTTCCGAGGCCCGCCTGAACATCGTGATCTCCGGCGGCACCGGTTCGGGGAAGGCGCTCGAGGCCTCCACGCCCGTCCTGACGCCGTCCGGCTGGCGTCCCATCGGGGAGCTGGCGGTGGGCGATCGGGTGCTCGATCCCGCCGGGGCGTCCGTGCCGGTGGAGGGGGTCTATCCGCAGGGTCGCCTGCCGCTCTACCGGGTGACGTTCGAGGACGGGCGCTCGGTCCTGTGCTGCGACGATCACCTCTGGAAGGTCTGGACCAGGACCTCCGTCTGGAATCCGGCGCGCCGGCGCAAGGAGCGCGCGATGGGGTGGCGGACGGTGCCGCTGCGCGAGATCCGCGGATGGTTCGAGCACGGCCGGGTGGCCGTCGCCCGGCCGGCGGTTCCGCTGGTCGCGCCGGCGGCGATGCCGCTGCCGGCCGCCGCCCGGCCGCTGCCGGCGTATGTGGTGGGCGCCCTGCTCGGGGGCGGCCGCCTGTCTTCGAGCCTTTGCCGCATCTCCGGCCGGGATCCGGCCGTGATGGAGCGGATCCGCTCCCTTCTCCCCGAGGCGACGATGCGGCCGGTCCAGGGAGGCGGAGGCGACATGGCGATCTCGGACGGCGGCGTCCGCCGGACGCTGCGCGACCTCGGCATGGTCGGCCTGCGCTCCTGGGAGAGGAGGATCCCCGACGCCTACCGCGTCGGCGCCGTCGAGCAGCGCCTGGAGCTCGTCCGGGGCCTGATGGACACGGGCGGCACGGTCGGCAGGACCGGAGCGGTGTCCTTCGCGACGACCAGCCGGGAGATGGCCGGGGATCTGCGCGAGGTCCTCTGGTCGCTGGGCGCCGTCGTCAGGATCTCGGGACGGAGCCCGTCCTGCACCGACCGTGGCGAGCGGCGGCAGGGCCGTCCGGCCTGGGTGCTCGACATCGTCCACCCCGATCCGGGCTCCCTCTTCACGCTGGAGCGCAAGCGGGCCCGCTGCCGTCCCTCGGCGTTCTCCCATCGCCTGCGGATCTCGGCGATCGAGCAGGCCGGGGAGGGGGAGGCGGTCTGCATCTCGGTGGGCTCCCCGGAGCGTCTCTATGTGGCGAAGGACTACGTGGTCACCCACAACACGACCTTGCTCAACGCCATCTCCCGTCACATCATGCCGCACGAGCAGGTGGTGACGATCGAGGACGCGGCGGAGCTGCGCCTGCAGCAGCCCTTCGTCCGGCGCCTCGAGACGCGGCCGCGGATTGGGGACCAGCAGGGCGAGCACATCGACCAGCGGCGCCTGGTGGCCAACGCGCTGCGCATGCGCCCCGACCGCATCATCCTCGGCGAGGTGCGCCAGGGAGAGGCGTTCGATCTGCTGCAGGCGATGAACACGGGCCACGAGGGGTCCTTGGCGACCTTGCACGCCAACACGCCGCGCGACGCCCTGGCGCGCCTCGAGAACATGATCCTGATGGCGGGCTTCGAGCTGCCGCTGCGCGCGATCCGCAACCAGATCGCCTCCGCCATCGACATCATCGTCCAGGTGGAGCGCATGATCGACGGCGCCCGCCGGGTGGTCAACATCATCGAGGTCACGGGGATCGAGGGCGACGTCATCTCGACCCAGGACCTCTTCCGCTTCGAGGTGCTGGAGCAGCGCGGCGGGCAGATCAAGGGCGAGTATGTCTGCGCCAACGCCCAGCTCCGCGCGCGCGACAAGCTCCGCCGCGCGGGTCTCGAGGCCGAGGCGCGGCGCATCTTCGCGCAGGGGGGTTGAGGTGTCCGATCTCTTCCTTCAGCAGCTCTTCTCCTTCTACGGCCTGGCCATCGTCCTGGCGCTGGCGGTGCTGGCGGGGGCGATCGCCTACACCGTCTCGGGCCTGCGCCAGTACGGGATGGAGCGGCGGATCCAGCGCATCGCGGGCGGCCAGTCGCCGGCGGCGTCCGCCCCGGAGCTGCGGCTTGTGCGCGACGACGACCGGGTGGAGGGCGCGATCCTGCGCTTCTTCCCCTCCGTCCGGCAGACGCAGATCCGCCTGCGGCGGGCGGGCGGGGCGGTCAGCATCCGCGTCTATGTGCTCCTGCTGATGCTCTTCACCTTCTCCGCCTCGCTGTTCCTGACGGGTGTCGGGCCGTTCGCGGCGATCCCCGACTGGGGCATGCCGATCTTCATGCTGTTCATGGCCCACCTGGCTGCGAACGCCGCGGTGCTGCCCTTCTTCACGAAGCGGCGGCAGAACCGGATCCTGAAGCAGATGCCGGAGGTCATCGACTTCGTGATCCGCGCCATCGTCGTGGGCCAGTCGCTCGAGGTGGCGCTGCGGGAGGCGGCGGATGCATTCCGCGGCCCGCTGGCCGACGACCTGGCGCTGATCCCGAAGCTGGTCGATGTGGGCGTGCCCTTGCCCGAGGCGATGCGCACGGTCGCTATCGAGGTCGATATGGCGGAGTTCGACTTCCTCGTGGCCGCCTGCGTGGCTCAGCTGCAGTCCGGCGGCGGCCTGGCGGACATGCTGCGCGGCCTGTCGGAGACGATCCGCTCCCGGCACCAGCTGCGCCAGAAGGTCGCGGCGATGACGGCGGAGGGGCGCATCAGCGTGGGCTTCCTGGCCTGCCTGCCGCTCGGGCTCTTCCTCTACCTGCTCTTCACGCAGGAGGGATACATGGATCCGCTCTTCACCAGCGACGTCGGGCGGATCATCTTCTACGCCATCTTCGGGCTCATCGCGGTCGGCGTGGCCGTCGCGTGGCGCCTCGTGCAGCTGAAGGTCTGAGATGGATCCGCGCCTCCTGACCCCCCTCGTCTTCGTGGTCGCCTTCGCGTCGGTGCTGGGTGCTGGCTTCTACATGCGCGGCGGCGAGGTGTCGGTGGGCACGATCGCGGCCACCGTGGGCCTCTTGGCGATCTTCGTCTCGATCTACCTCCTCTTCGAGCGCACCCTCCAGCAGGTCGAGATCCAGCGCCGCTACGACGCCATCGAGGCCCGCGACGCGGCGGCCAAGGCGTCGCGGGAGCGGGATCGCCGCCGGGCGCGGCAGCGCATCGAGGAGATCTACGAGACCCGGCGCTCGCTCATCGACGTCCTGGCCGGGACCGTGCAGCGCCTCTTCCGCCTCGAGGGCGGCCGCCTGGCGCAGCTGCGTCTGCAGCTGGCCTCGGCGGGCTTCTACCGCGAGCGTGCGCTGGCGGGCTGGCTCGTGGCCACGGCCGCCTCGCCGGTCGTGGGGATGGCGCTCGGGATGGGCGCGGCCCAGTGGCAGGGCGAGACGGGGGACGGCTTCCTCATCTACATGGCCTGCGGGGCGCTGGGCGGCTTCATGCTGCTGCGCTGGTGGCTCAACAAGCGCATCGCCGAGCGCCGGCTGAGCCTCTACCGGGAGATGCCCGACGCCATCGACCTCCTCGTCATCTACACCGAATCGGGCGTGGCCTTCGACGGGGCGCTGCAGAAGATCGTCGAGCAGATGCGCCGCCGCCACCCGACGACCTCGGAGGAGCTCTCGGTGCTGGAGCGCGAGCTCCAGGTGATGCCGGAGCGCGTGAAGGCGTTCGAGAACATGGTCCGCCGGCACGACATCTCGATCGTCCGCGCCTTCTGCGCGATCCTGGCGCAGTTCGAGCGGATGGGCTCGCCCATCAGCGAGAGCCTGAAGCAGCTCGCCCAGGAGGCGCGCCGCGACCGCCTGCTCGACGCGGAGAAGCGGGCGGGCAAGATCCCGATCCTGATCCAGATCCCCGTCGTCCTCTTCATCCTGCCCGCGCTGATGCTGACGGTGATGGGGCCGGCGATCGTGGAGATCATGCGCACCTTCGGCTTCATCTCCCCCCAGTTCGCGCTCGAGGGGGAGCCTCGGCTCCAGGCCGCGCCGGGGCAGGCGGCGGAGCGGACCTTCACGATCCGCAACGTCGGCCGGGCCGCGACGATGGAGCCCTTCTCGGTGGCCGGCGCCGTGCCGCCGGGGACGACGCAGATCGGCCAGATCCGGATCCAGGGCGAGGGCTGGTCCTTCACGAACACCACCTGCGGCAGCCTCCTGATGACGCGCCAGACCTGCACGGTGACGGTGCGCTTCGTGCCGCGCGGCGGCGGCGCCCATCCGGGGGAGATGCACATCTCCGACCCCAACCTCTCTCGTCCGGCGGTCTTTCGTCTCGAGGGCATGGGCGGCTGAGGGCCGTCGGCCCACATCCCCCGCGGAGGAGAGCCCGTGTCCCGTCCGTCCTTGTCCCGCCTGCTGCGCCGCCGCCGCGGCGGCCCCCTCGTCGAGGGCTCTCTCGCCGTCGGGGCCTCCGCGGTCGTGCTTCTCGGCGTCCTCGACGTCGGGATGGCGCTGCTCGCCGCGCAGGGCGTCCAGCGGGCGGCGGACGCGGGGGTGGCGGCGCTGGCCTCCGGCGCGTCGGAGTCCGTCGCCCGCGCCCAGGCCGTGGCGGCGGCCCCCGGCTTCATGCGGGGCTGCATGAGCATCTCGATCCGGGGTTGGCCGACGGTGACCGAGGCGGACTTCGGGGATCCGGGCGCGCCGATGGGGGCAGGGACGCGGGTGGTCCGCCTGGATGCGACCTGCGCGTGGGGCTGGCTGACGCCCGGCGTACGCCTGGTGGCCGGTCCGACGGCGACCTTCCGTTCGGTCGGCGGGGCGGCGCGGCCATGAGGCGTTTTCGGAGCCGACGCGGTGCGGTGCTCCTCGAGATGGGGCTGATGCTGCCCCTCATCGCCCTGGTGCTGGCGGGGATGGTGGCGGTGGGCCTGGCCCAGCTGGGCCGCGCCCCGGTGCCCCGGGCGGCGGACTACGCAGCCTCCGCCTTGGCCGCGGCCGCGGTGGCGGGCGAAAGCCTGCCCGCGGCGGCGCCCGCGCTCTGGAGCGGCGTGCGCGCCACCTTGGGGCGGCCCGAAGGATCCTGGCGCGGCACGGTGGCCGTCTTCGAGCGCGGCCCGTCGGGCTGGAGCGAGGCCTTCCGGGCGGACGCGGGCGACCTTGCGGCGGGTCCGCCCCGCTGGACGGTCTCGGGTGGGACCCTGTCGGGGCCGACGCCGCTGGATCTGCCTGTCGGCACACGCCTCTCCGTCGCCGAGGTCTGGGTGGCAGGCCGGAGCACCCCCTTCGGGACATTGGGAATCTTCTGGTCGGGGCAGGCGATTCCGCGCTGAGGCGCGGTCGGCGCTCCCATCTTCTCGGCCATGATCCCGGTCGAGATCCTCTCTCTCCTGCTCGTGGCGCTGCTGCTGGCGCCTGGCCTGGCGCTGCTGGCCGGCGCGGTCGCGCGTCTCCGCCGCCGTCCCGTCGGCGGCGGCCTGACGCCGCGGATCCGGGCCCTGTCGGAGGCCTGGGGCGTGCGGGTGGCGCCGTGGCCGCAGGACGCCTTCCCGCGGATCCTGCCGGGGCGCCTCGGGGCGGAGGCCTGCGTGGCGGATCTGGACGGCCGTCGCCTCGGCGTGGTCTTCATCGACGCCGCGGGCCTGCTCGAGGACCGCGGGGCGGACTGGGTGGTGGCGCGCGCCGACGGGTCGCCACGGGTGGTGGCGCACGGGCGCTCCGAGGTCGAGGTCTGGCGCGAGGCGCTCTCGGCCGTGGGCGGGGCGGAGGCGTCTGCGATCCTGGTGGCGCCGGCGGGCTTCCGCTGGCCCCGGGGACGTCCCGCGCGGGGCGTGGTGGGCGAGGAGCGCCTGGGCGAGGCGCTGTCGCTGGCGAGGCGGCTGACGCAGGACCTGCCGGAGGCGCCCTGGCCGCCCTTCCCTGAAAGGCCTGCGCCGGGGGGTCCTGGGATCCGGACCTGGGGGCTGGCGGCGCTGCAGGCGTCTGCCGGCCTGGCGCTCCTGTTGGCCGGCCTGGCGCTGGCGGTGGCCGGCGGCGAGTGGGCCCGGGCGCTGGCGCGGTGGGCGGCATGAGCGCGCGCTCGCCCTTCGAGATCCTGGGCGTCGGGGAGGACGCGGACGACGAGACGATCAAGTCGGCCTACCGCGCGCTGGCCAAGCGCTGGCATCCGGACCGCAATCCGGGCGATCGGAGCGCGGAGGAGATCTTCAAGTCGGTCGCCGAGGCCTACGAGCAGATCCGCAGCGCGGACGCCCGGGCGGCGTGGCGCCGGTCGCGTCCCGCGTCCGGGCGCGAGGCGGGATCCAATCCCTTCCGTCCGGGCGGCGGCGCGGCCCGGGGCCCGAACCCCTACGACGCGGCCTTCGACGAATTCCACGGCGAGGAGGTGGAGATCCGCAGCGGATCCCGCGCGACGCTCGAGCTGACGCTGGAGGAGGCGGTCTTCGGCGCGCGCCGTCCGGTGCGCCTGTCGCACGGCACGATCGAGGTCGACGTTCCCGAGGGCTCGGAGGACGGGGAGGAGATCCTGCTGCGCGGGGCCATTCCGTCGCCGACCAAGGGGCGTCCGCCCTCCGACCTGCGGGTCTCGCTGCGGGTGCGCCCCGATCCGTCCTGGCGCCGCGAGGGCCTGGACCTGCTGCGGGGGTTCGAGGTGGACCCGGCCGTGGCGGTGGTGGGCGGCGAGCGCCGCGTGGCGCTGCTGGGCGGACGGACCGTCTGGGTGAAGGTGCCGCCGGGCGCCCAGCCCGGGACCTGGATCCGCCTGCCGGGCCTCGGCGTTCGCCGCGGGACGCGGAAGGGAGACATTCGGCTCGAGCTGCGCGTGCGGATCCCGACCTGTCCTGCGGGCGAGGCGCGGCGCCTCTGGGAGGAGCTGGAGCGCCTGGAGAGGGACCGCTGACGCGCTGGAGCCTGGGGTTCGCCCTGTCGTCGGAGGGGCGTAGGGTGCTGCTGATCCGCAAGGACCGTCCGGCCTGGCGGGCGGGTCGGTGGAACGGGATCGGGGACAAGGTCGAACCGGACGAGGATCCCCTGGCCGCGATGGTGCGCGAGGGCCCGGAGGAGGTCGGCCAGGCCTTCGCCTGGCGTCCGATCGCGCGGCTGCGCGGATCCTGGGGCGAGGTCCATGTCTTCGCGGCGGCGGGCGATCTGCGCCCCGTCCGGCAGGAGATCGAGGAGCCGGTGCCATTCCCCGTCGGGGCGCTCTTCGCTCCCGACGGCCCGCCGCTGGTCTCCTCGAGCGTGCGGCTGCTGGTGGCGCTGGCGCTCGATCGCCGCGGGATCCGTCTGCCGCTCGATCCCGATGGCGAGGGCGCCGGAGGCGCCTGAAGACCGGCGCGGGCCAGGCGGCCCCGCCGGCGGAAGCGGTGGCGTCAGGCGCCGCCCAGCAGGACGTCCATCTCGAGATCGGAGAAGCCGCCGACAAGGCGCTCCTCGCGCCCGTCGGCCGCGAGCGTCCAGACGCGGGGATAGGTGCGGTCGGCGCCGGTGATCCCGCGGGCGTCGAGGAAGGCGGCGCGCGCGGCCGGGTCCTCGAGGGCGACATAGTCGTGCGCGATCCCCTCTTCCTCCAGCAGGGCCTTGGCCTTGCGGCAGTAGGGGCAGGCGGCGAAGCCGTAGATCCGGTAGCGCGGGGCCGCCGCTTTGGTCGAGGTGGCGGCTGAGGCGGCGGTGGCGGCGGAGGTGTGCGGGTCCATCGGCGCCTCAGGCCTCGCAGGCGGCGCAGCTGAGGAGGTTGCGGACATACTCCTGCGCCGGGTTGGTGGAGCGCTGGTAGTAGAGGGTCTTGAGACCGAGCTTCCAGGCCTGCACGAGGAGCGCGTTGGCGTCCTTGAGCGGGGTCTGGGGATGGATCATGAGGTTGATCGACTGGGCCTGGTCGATGAAGCGCTGGCGGTGGGCCGCCTGCTCGACGATCGCGGTCTGGTCGATCTCGCCGAAGGTCTTGAAGACGTCCTTCTCCGCGTCGGTGAGGAAGTCGAGGCCCATCACGGAGCCGCCGGCGACCAGGATCGCGTCCCAGGTGGCGCGGTCGTTGCGGCCCTTCTGCTCGAGCAGGCGCTCGAGGTAGGGGTTGCGGTAGGTGAACTTCCCCTTCTGGAGGTCCTTGACGAAGTAGTTGGAGTTCAGCGGCTCGACCGACGGGGAGACCTGGCCGAGGATGAAGGAGGAGGAGGTCGTCGGCGCGATGGCCAGGCGGGTGGCGTTGCGCACGCCGTAGCCGCGCGCGACCGGCGCCTCCCCGTGGAGGGCGGCCATCTCCCGGGTGGCGGCCAGCGAGCGGTCGTGGATCGCGCGGTGGATCTCGACGTTGAGGCGCTTGGCCTCGAGGCTCTCGAAGGCGATCATGCGCGACTGCAGGTAGGAGTGCCAGCCCAGCACGCCGAGGCCGATGGCGCGGTGGTCGCGGGCGAAGGCGTGGGGGGCCTGCATCAGCGGCATCCGCTCGGTCTTGCGGATGTATTCCTCCATCACCGCGTCGAGGAAGAAGGTCATCGTCTCGACGAGGTCGGTGTCCTTCCACTCGTCCCAGTGGAGCAGGTTGAGCGAGGACAGGCAGCAGACGAAGGACCACTCGGCGCTGGAGGGCAGCGCGATCTCGGAGCAGAGGTTCGAGGCGTGGATCCGCATCCCCTGGTCGCGGTACCAGGCAGGGGCGCCGCGGTTGACGGTGTCGCGGAAGAACAGGTAGGGGTAGCCGGTCTCGAAGCGCTTCTTCAGGATCCGCGCCCAGACCTTGCGCTTCTCCCGATCGCCGTCGACCATCGACTGCATCCAGGCGTCGCCGATGCACACGCCGAGCGACAGGCGGTGGATGTCCGACCCCTCCTCGCGGCACTCGAGGAACTCCATCACGTCCGGGTGCTCGACGTCGAGATAGACCGCGCAGGAGCCGCGGCGGACGGCGGCCTGGGAGATGACGTTGGTGTGGGTCTCGAGCAGCTCCATGAAGTGGACAGGGCCGTTGGACGAGCCGCCGCCCGAGATGGCGGCGCCGCGCGGACGCAGGGCGCCGAGATAGGCGGAGGTGCCGGCGCCGTGCTTGGTCATCATGCCGATCTCGGCCGTCTTCAGCAGGATCGACTCGGTCGTGTCCTCGAAGTAGGAGCCGTTGCAAGAGATCGGCAGGCCGCGGGCGGTGCCGAAGTTCGACCAGACGGGCGAGGCCAGGCTGATCCAGCCGCGCAGCATGTAGTCCTCGAACTTGTCCGCGAAGCCGGGGCGGCGGAGGTAGCCCTCGGCGGCCTCCGCGATCTGGCGGATCCGCTCCTCGGCCGTCTGGCCGGGCAGCAGGTAGCCGCGGGAGAGGAAGGTGCGGCTGTCGTCGTTGAGCCAGTAGGCGGCGGTCTTGGCGGTCATCGGCGGGTCCTCGGGCGCGGCGTGCGTCTGCGGGCGGAAGGGGCGCCCCTCCGCCTGGGGGAGCGGAGGGGCCGGGGGATCAGAAGAGCTCGTCCTCGTTCCAGGTCCGGTTCTTCTTGGCGTAGTCGACGGGGCGCTTGTTGAAGAAGTCGACCATGTTGTTGCCCAGCGCCTCCTCGTCCATCCAGCGCGTCTTCTCGAGGCGGACCGGATCCACGGGGAGGGAGGGCTTGAAGCCGATGGCGGCGAGGGAGGCGTTCAGGCGGTTCGCCACGTAGTCCTTGAGGATCTGGGCGTCGAGGCCGTCGCCGGCGTAGTCCCCGACCATCCAGTCGATGAGCGCGCTCTCGCAGCGGAAGGCCTCCTCGGTCTCCTGCAGGATCCGCGCCTCGAGCTCGGCGTCGAAGAGGTCGGGGTACTCGGCGCGCAGCGTGTTGATGATCCTGATGCCGACATGGGCGTGCAGCATCTCCTCGTTGCGCGTGTACTGGACCTGCTGCGCCGTGTCCTTCAGCACGTTGCGGAAGCGGTTCATCCACAGGACGACGTAGAACTGGCTGAACAGCGAGACGTTCTCGACGAAGAGCGTGAAGAGCGCGATGGCATAGACATACTGCTTGCGCCTGTCGTCGCGATAGACGGGGGCGAGATACTTGCGCAGGTAGGCCACGCGCCCGGCGACGACGGGGTTCTTGAGGTTCTCCTCGAAGACCTCGGTCATCTGCAGGCGGTCGAGCAGCTTCTCGTAGGCCATGTTGTGGATGACCTCCGAGTTGGCCATCGCGAAGCCGAGGTCGGAGATCGAGGGGTGGGGGAGGTTCTCGCCGAGCTTGGACCAGAAGGTCTTGACCGCGATCTCGATCTGGCCGATGGCGCTGAGGCAGCGCACGACCATCTCGCGCTCCTCGTCCGTCAGGTCGGACTTGAACTGCGCGTAGTCGGCCTTGAAGTCGAACTCGTTCGGCGTCCAGAAGCCCGCCCAGATCCGGTCGATGAACTCCTGGGTCCAGGGGTAGTGGTTCGGCTTGCGCGAGATCTGCTCCTCGAAGAGGCCCCGGCGGGCCTCGCCGGAGACGACGCGCAGCTGGGGCGCGGGCGTCCCCGTGGGGCTGGCGGGCAGGGGGGCGGGGAGGATCTGGGGAAGGGCGCTCATGGGGCTCGTTTTCCTATATATTGTGTCTGGATGGGCCGCTCAGGCCCTCATCTCGTCCTTGGGAGAAGGCAGATGGGGCTTTCCGGCGCCCCGCGCAAGCCCCCCGCGCAGGGCCTTGGAGACCCGTGGTTCTCGCGCAGGCTTTTCAATGATGCCTGTGTCCGGCGGGGATCTGGGGAGGTGTGGACGGGGTGATCCCCCGCGGCCCCTGGAGGGGCGCGCGGGGGTGGCGTCTTGGCGTCGAGCCGGGGCGACTTGGGTGGCTCAGGAGGTGGTCAAGGCGGCCAGCGCCATCCGGTCGTGGGCGGAGAAGGCGGGGCCGATGCTGTAGCGCCAGCCCGGATGCTGCTGGATCTGTCCTGACCGGACTCCCTCCTGGAGCCAGGCCTTGAGGGCGTCGGTGGGATGGCGCAGTCGGACCTCTCGCATGACCTTGGCGAAGGAGGGGCTCCAGCGGCCGCGGGCCTCGGCGGGGGGCCGGAGCATCTGCTCGAGGCGGTGGTAGGGGACCGGGAGGTCGGCGCGGACGATCTCGCCGAGCAGGCGGGCCTGCCAGACGGCGTCGGGCTCGCCCATCAGGGCGCCGCGGGGGACGGGGCGGCCGATCATCGGGTGGGCGACGGGGGGCTCCACGGGCTCGGGCGGGGTGAGGCCGTAGAGGATCGCTGCCTTGGCGCGCTCGACGGGGCTGAGGCGACGCACGGCGGGGCTGTTGCGGATCTCGGGGGCGATGCGCGCGGCCTTGGGATGGACGCGCCAGGTGCGGAAGCCGTCGAGAGCGGCGGCCTGGGTCAGGCGCTCGGGGACGGCCATCTGGGGGATCCAGATCTCGAGGAGGGCGGCGCCGGCGGCGGCGACCTCGAGGGCGCGGGCCGTCGGGGTCGGGCTGTGGATCCGGAAGAAGACGGCGACGGTGAGATCGCCCGTGCGGAAGCGCAGATCGGCGCGGGCCTCGCCGACCTTGCCGCCGCGCTGGGCGTCCTCGAGGACGATCTCGTCTGCGGGCGCGAGGGTCTCGATCCGGACGTCGGAGGCGAAATGGCGCAGCTCCGGCGCCAGGACGCGTCCATGGGCGGCGAGGAGGGCGGCGGCGGCGGCGCGCATGCCGGCGTCGGCGGCCTGCTCTTCGACGCAGGTCGTGTGGGTGGCGTGGGCGAGGTGGGCCTGGAGGATCTTGCCGCGCTTGGCGATGAGATCGCCCTCGCAGGCGGGGCACTTCAGGCCGCAGGCGCGCCCGGGGGCGGCGTCGGCGACGTGCTGGAGGCTGCCGTAGGAGGTGACGCCGTAGGTGAGGCGGATCATGTCGGTGGCCTTCTGTCTGTGTTCGGGCGGACCTGCCCTCCGTCCGAGGGGGGAGGTTCGCCGTTTGTCGGGTCGGGGTCCCGGAACAATCGGCCGGCGCGGACCTCGTGGCGCAGGGTCCGCACGAGGTGGCGCGGCGCCGGCCAGGGCCAGCATCGGGGTCTTGGAGAAGATCTCCTGTCTCCCCGCGGGAGCGGCAGGAGGGGCTGGCGATCGTGGAGGTCGTCGAGGAGGGCGTCGATGTCGGGGGCCATCTTGGCGTCTCCTGGAATTCGGAAAGGGGAGGAGCCTCGCCTCTTGGGGGGAGAGGAGGCGAGGCTCCTTGGGGTCGGTCCGCGGCTCAGGCCGAGAGGGGGGCCAGGGCGCGGATCCGGAAGCGGCGCATCCCGTCGCGGTCCTCCGCCTGGAGGCGCACGCGGTAGGCCTGGTCCTCGGCGACGGCGACGCCGTCGAGGGCCTCGTCGAAGGCGGTGGCCTCGACGGCGCCGGTCGGATCCGACAGGCGCAGGATCGCCAGGCGGTGGCCCCGGCGGGTGCGCTTGCGCTCGACGGAGAGCACGACCGCGGCGATCTCGGCCGTGCCGCGCGGGGCGGCCGGGGCGTCGATCAGGGTCCGCAGGCGGCTCTTGGCGGCCACGCCCTCGAGGGGATGCCCCGAGAGGTAGAAGCCGAGCGCCGCGCGCTCGCCGGCGAGCAGATCCCTCCGCGGCATCTCCGGCAGGTGCGCCGCCTCGAGCAGGCTCAGCAGCGAGGCCTGCCCGCCGTCGCGCCCGCGTCGGATCTGCGCGAGCGCCTCCGCGCGGGTGGGCGCCAGCCCGTCGAGGGCGCCGGCGAGCGCCAGGGCCTCGAGGGCCTTGCGCCCGACCGTGCCCTGGACGCGGGCCAGGAGGTCGTCGAGGCCGGCGAAGGGCTGCTGGCCCCGCGCGGCGACGACGGCCTCGGCGTCGCGGTCGCCGACCCCCCGGATCCCGGCCAGGCCCCAGCGGACGGCGTCGCCCTCGAGGGAGAAGCCGGCGCGGGAGGCCTGGACGGAGGGCCGCAGGATGCGCACGCCCCGGCGGCGGGCCTCCTGGCCGATGATGGCCAGGCGGTCGGCGTCGTCGCGGTCGTGCTGCAGCAGCGCCGCGAAGAAGGCGGCGGGGCGGCGGGCCGACAGGCGGGCCGCGCGGTAGGAGAGGGCGGCGTAGGCCGCGGCATGGCTCTTGTTGAAGCCGTAGTCCGCGAACTTCGCCAGGAGATCGAAGATCCGGGTCGCGTCCTCGGCGCCCATGCCGCGCCTGGCGGCGCCGTCCAGGAAGACCTGGCGCTGGGCGTCGATCTCGCTGCGGATCTTCTTGCCCATCGCGCGCCGGAGCAGGTCCGCCTGCGCGAGGGTGTAACCCGCCGCCGTGCGGGCGATCTCCATCACCTGCTCCTGATAGACGATGACGCCGTTGGTCTCGGCGAGGATCTCCGTAATCGAAGGGTGCGGGGCCTCCATCGCCTGGCGCCCGTGCTTCACCGCGGCATAGGCCGGGATCTGCGCGATCGGACCGGGGCGGTAGAGCGAGACCAGCGCCACGAGGTCGGAGAAGCGGTCGGGCCTGACCTCGCGCAGCGCCGCGCGCATCCCGTCGCTCTCGAACTGGAAGACGCCGAAGGCGTCGCCCTTGGCCAGGAGCGCGTAGGCGGCGCCGTCGCCGAAGGAGGGGTCCTCCGGCAGGGCCTGGCCGGCCTCGGCCGCCATCGCCTCGGCGTCGGCGAGGACGTCGAGGGTCTTGAGGCCGAGGAAGTCGAACTTGACGAGCCCGGCCTCCTCCGCGGCCTTCATCTCGAGCCCGAGCACCGGCTGGCCGTCGGCGCCCAGGCTCACGGGGGCGAAGGCGGTGACGGGGCCCGGCGCGATGACGACGCCGGCCGCGTGCTGCGACTGGGTGCGCAGCGCGCCTTCGATGCGCTGGGCGACGTCGAGGAGGGCGGCGACCTGGGGGTCGCGCGCGGCCTCGGCGAGCGCGGGCTCCAGGCGGGCCTCGGCCACGGTCACCGGGTTGGCCGGATCGTGGGGCACGAGGCGGGCGACGCGGTCGCCCAGGCCGTAGGGCAGGCCCATGGCGCGCGCCGCGTCGCGCACCGCCGCGCGGGCGAGGATCCGCCCGAACGCGCCGATGGGCAGCACCCGCGCCGCGCCGTGGCGCTGGCGGACATAGGCCACGACCTCCGCGCGGCGGCCCTGGTGGAAGTCGATGTCGAAGTCGGGCAGCGACACGCGGTCGGGGTTGAGGAAGCGCTCGAAGAGCAGGCCGTGCGCGATCGGGTCGATGGCGACGATCCCGAGCGCCCAGGCCACGAGCGAGCCTGCGCCCGAGCCGCGGCCGGGGCCCACGGGGATCCCCTGCGAGCGTGCCCAGCCGATGAAGTCGGCCACCGTCAGGAAGTAGCCGGCGAAGCCCATGCGCACGATGACGTCGAGCTCGCGGTCCAGGCGCTCGGCGTAGGCCTCGGGCACGTCGCCCAGGCGGTGGCGCAGGCCCTGGCGGGCCGCCTGCGTCAGGGCCTCGGCCTCGGTCTGGCCGCCTTGGGTGGGGAAGGCGGGCAGGAGGGGCTTGCGCACGGGGGCGCCCGCCGCGCAGCGCCGGGCGATGGCGCGCGCGTTCTCGACCGCCTCGGGCAGGTCGGCGAAGAGGGCCGCGAGGTCGGGGATCGCGTGCGCGTCCTGCGGCGCGCGGGTCCGATCGGCCTCGAGGATGGTGCGGCCTTCCGCGATGGCAGAGAGCACGTCGGCGGCCAGGTGGTCCTCGGGCGCGGCGTAGCGCGTCTCGTGGACGGCGACCAGCGGCAGTCCGGCGCTCGCGGCGGCGGCCCGCAGCAGGGCCTCGCCCTGGCCGGGGACGGGGGATTGGCGGTCGAGGTCGACGGCGACGCGGCCGGGCAGCAGGATCGCCAGCGCCTGGGCCAGGGCCTCGGCGGCGGTCGGCTGGAGGCCGAGCAGCGGCGAGCGGCGGCCGCCGACCAGCGCGATCACGCCCTCGATCTCGAGGTCGGCGAGCGCGGCGGCGCGCGGCGCCAGCGCCTGGCCCTCGAGGGCGAGGCGCGACAGGAGCGCCGTGATCCCATCGAAGCCGGCCGGGGTCTGCGCCAGCAGCGCGACGGCGCCCTCGGCCGTCCGGCCGAGTACGGTCTCGCGAAAGAAGACGGTGGCGCCGACGATGGGCTGCACGCCCTTGGCCTTCATCGCCTTCTGGAAGGCCCAAGCGCCGGCGAGGGAATGGACGTCGGTCAGCGCGACGGCGGGCACGCGGTTGGCGGCGGCGATCTCGGCGGCCTGCTCCGGGCGGAGGAGCCCCTGGCCGATCGAGAAGGGCGAGAGGGTGCGCAGCATCGGGACCATCGGGTCGAACTCCTTCTTCCTGCCTCCGGAAGGCGGCGGGGACGCGCATGTCGTCCCGCCGTCTTCCTTCCCCGTCTGGTGGACGGTGTTGGATCCGGAGTCCGTGGCTCCCGCCGCGCCGTCAGGCACGGACGTCGATGGCGAGGATCTCGCTTTCCTCGATCGTCTTGACGGTGATCTCCACCGGCGTGCTCTGGGAGATGGCGGGAGGTGGGACGGGGGGGCCCATCCGCGGGGCGGATGGCGGCCATCACGGCCTCGTGCCGCGGGCGCCCTCCGGGCAGGGGCCCTCAGGCGCCGTGCTGCCTGGCCAGCGTCTCGGCGACGCCGTCGACGATGAGGGCGACGGCGATCGAGAGCATCGTCACGGAGAGCGTGTCGTGGGTGATGGGGCTCCGGCCGTCCCGGAGATCGTCGAGGATGCCTGGGCCGGCGGCGAGGGCGCCGGCGGCCAGGACGAGGGAGGGCAGGATCCAGGTGTTCTCCCACCGGACGGAGAGGCCGAGGTGGAGGATCGCCCCTGCCGCGGCGGTGCCGGTGGCCAGGGTCGCGACGATCCCGTAGGATCGAGGCTCGTGGCCATCGAGGAAGAGCCGCACGGCGAGGATCAGGGGGAGGGTGGCGATGGGAAGCGACATCCTGTCTCTCCTGGATGCGTGGATCGGGCGCGCGGTCGTGGCGCCCGTTGGGGCGTCGGCCCTAGGCGTCAGGCGCCGAGGACCGCCGCGCGCACCGCGTCCGCGCCCAGGCGGACATGGATGTCGTTGAAGTCGGCCTTCTCGCCAGCAGCCTCGGGGGGCAGGGCGATGCGCACCGCGAGGCCGCGGGCGCGCATCGCAGCGGCCGCGCGCTCGGCCGCGTCGAGGCCGGGGGCGCCGAGGTCGGCGGCCACGATCACCGAGCGGACCTCCGCGCCGAACTCGGCCTGGTGGAGCAGGCCCGAGCCGAGCGCGACGGCGACCGGCAGCCCGGTGCATTCGCGCAGCGACAGGCCGGTCTCGGGGCCTTCGCACAGGACGACGGTCTCGCCGCGGCCCATCCGCACGGCCGCGCCGCGGACGTCGCCGCGGGTCAGCTTCGCCGTCTTGAGGGGCGCTTTGCGCCCGTCGCGCACCAGGATCTGCTGGACGGCGCGGAGTTTCCCCTCCGCGTCCGAGGCGGCGAAGACGAGGGCGTCGAGGGCGCCGAGCGCCTCCGCGCCTTCGCCCAGGAAGGCCAGGGCCTTCCCGCTGACGCGCCCCTGGCGGAGCCAGCCGCCGGGGACGAGCGAGATGCCGCGGGTGCGCAGGTAGGCCGCGGTCGCCGCGCCCGGCGCGCCGGCGCGCTGCCAGATCTCGAGGGCCTTGGCGCGGCGGCGCGCGAGGTCCTCGGCGTCCTCGGCCGCGCGCCGGGCCGCGGAGACGACGACGGGGCGTTCGCCCTCGGGCAGGCCGAGCCAGCGGCGGATCTCCTCGATGGCGGCGCGGGGGTCGATGCCGCGCATCTTGGCGACGAGGTCGACCATGTCGCCCTTGTCGCCGCTGGAGAAGTCGATCCACTTGCCGCGCCTGGGCCCGAGGATGAAGACGGAGATCCGCCCGCGGCTCTCGAAGCGCAGCGTGCGGCCGCAGCGCCGGCCCTTCTGCCCGATCGCCCAGGGGGCGAGGTCGAGGGCGTGGTCGTTGGCGGCGGCGGCGACGTCGGAGAAGGCGCCCATGGTGTGTCTCCTTCGGGAGGGGCAAGGTCGCGGATCGGGCCTTGCCCCCTCCCCCGCCTGGTCTGCTTCCTCCGCGCTCCGAGGTCCTGCCGTCTTGGGAACGATCGCCTCCGGGGGTTGCGCCTCGGGGGTGGCTGCGCCAGATGGGGCTTCGGGCCGGCGCGCTCCGGCCCGTTCGTCCCTTGTCCCCGATCCCCGGCGGCCAGGCCGTCGGGGATCCGCATCCCTCGGGACCCATCTCCTGGCCATGCCTGAGCTCCTCCTCATCGACGCGCCGGGGTTCCTTTGGCGTTGCTTCCATGCCCTGCCCGAGCGCCGGCGCGCCGACGGGCAGGCGATCCATGCCGTGGAGGGGTTTCTCGGGATCGTGCTGCGCCCGGTGCTGGAGCGCAACCGCTCGACCCATGTGGCCGTGGTCTTCGAGGCCGGGGGGAAGACCTTCCGCCACGGGCTCTATCCGGCCTACAAGGCGCACCGGGCGCCGCCGCCCCCCGACCTGCCGCCGCAGATCCCCATCGCCATGGAGGCGGTGCGCGCCTTCGGCCTGGAGGCGCTGGCGGTGCCGGGATTCGAGGCCGACGACGTGCTGGCGACGCTCGCGCGCCGGGGCGCGGAGGCGGGGGCGAAGGTCGTGGTGGTGACGCAGGACAAGGACCTGATGCAGGTCGTGGGCCCGGACGTGCGCCTCTACGACCAGCGGGCGAAGAAGGTGGTGCGCGAGGCCGAGGTCGAGGCCGTCTTCGGGGTGCCGCCCTCCCTCGTCGTGGATGTCCAGGCCCTGGCGGGGGACGCGGCGGACGGGATCCCCGGGGTGCCGGGGGTCGGCCTCAAGACGGCGTCGGAGCTGGTGCGCGCGATCGGGCCGATCGAGCGGATCCTCTCCTCCCTCCACCTGGTGGGACGGCCGGCGCTGCGCCGGCGCCTGGCCGAGCACGCCGATCAGGCGCGCCTGTCGCGCCGCCTGGCGGAGCTGCGCACCGACGTGGATCTCGGCTTTCCGCTCGAGGCGCTGCGCCGGCCGAGCCGGCCGCCCGATCCGCGCGCCTTCCTGCGGGCGCAGGGCCTGCCTGAGCGCCTGGCCCCCCGGGACTGAAGGATCAGGGATCCGGACGGAGCCGGACGGCCGTGCCCTGCACGGTCTGGATGAACATGCCGTCGCGCACCGGGAAGACGTCGTAGCGCAGGCCGAGCACGGCGTCGGCGCCGAGCGCCTGCGCCTGGGCGACCGCGGCCTCCTGGGCCTCGGCGCGGGCGCCGGCGATGGTGCGCTCGTAGGCCTTGGCGCGGCCGCCGACGGCGTCGCGGATCGCGGCGAGGACGTCCTTCAGCACGTTGGCGCCGACCACGACGGTGGCGCAGACGGGGCCAAGCACCTCGGCGCGGCGTCCGTCGGGGGCGTGGGGCAGGGTGGAGAGGATCATCTGGGGCCTCCGGCCCGCGGCCCTCAGGGGGCGCGGGAGACGAGCAGGTATTCGTGGAGCGCGTCGGAGCGATAGGCGCGCTTGCTGTCGGACTTGTAGCGCGGGTAGGGCTTGTCGTGCAGTTCGATCTGGCGCTCCGGGGCCTCCTTGGCGAGGATCTCCCGAATGTCGGCGATGGGCAGGAGCCCGTCGGAGTTGTAGGAGAAGGCGAGCACACCTGCGCTGCGGGTGCGCCGGGCGATCTCGGCGAAGAGGGCGCGGGCGTCGCGCTCGCGGCAGAAGGCGCTGTCGCTCTCGGCCTTCCAGTCGCGGATCCCCGTCTTGCCGCGGGCCGGAGGGGCGTCGTCGCGCACGAGGGTCTCGTAGAGGTGGTAGTTCGGCCCGTACTGGCGCTGGTTGTAGGGCGGGTCGACATAGACGAGGTCCCAACCGTCGAGATCGATGGCGTCGAGCAGGTCGCCCTGGCGCCCCTGGACGGGGATGGCGGCGGGGACGGGGCGCTCGGGGCGGATTTCGACGGTGTCGCGGGCGCGGGCCTTGAGGGCCTTGAGGTGGGCGGCCTGGACGCCAGCGGTGTTGGAGACGCGGGAGACGGCCTCGAGGAGGCAGGCGAGCAGGTAGTCTTGCTCGTCCGCCGGTGCCTCGTGGATGGCCGCGCGCATCGCGTCGATGCGCCGCGCGTTCTCGACGCTGAAGTAGAGCCGTCCCGCGCGCTCCGTGAAGGCCTGGGCGAAGTGGCCGTCCAGGCCGGGCAGGGCGTTGAGAGCCGGCATGCGGGCCTGGGCGCGGGCTAGGGCGTCCGGCGCGGTGCCGGCACGGCCGCGCGCGAGGACGCCGCTGAAGTGGAAGAGGTCGTTGGCGACGACGGCCATGCCCGCTTCGGCTGCGGCGAAGGTCATCGCGCAGGATCCGGCGCAGGCGTCGAGGAGGCGGGCGGGGCGGCCGGTGGGCAGGTGGGGCCGGATCGCGCCGAGGATCCAGCCGGTCAGCTTTTGCTTGGATCCGATGTAGTCCATATGGCGGTCGCTCAGGCCTCGGAAGGAGGGGTTGGGGGCGTCGGGAAGGTGGTCTCCGGGATCTGGTCGCGCAAGGACGCCGGGGGCGTCGGCACGGTCTCGGAGACGGCATGGAGGGCGGCCCAGCGGGCGCAGGCCTGGGCGAAGGAGTGCTCCGGGCGGTGCCAGAAGCAGCCGAGGCAGGGGGGGGCCTCGGGCGGCAGGTCTTTGGCGCGGGGGTCCTCGAAGCGGGTCCTCCAGTGGCCGGCGGGCCGGTCCATGGCGGCGACGGGGGGGATCTCGATCTCCTCCCCCTCCAGGCACTTCCGGCAGACCTCGCGCTTGCGAGCGTTCGTGGTCTTGTTCAGCGCCTGGAAGCGCTCGTGGGCGGATCCGTCCTCCAGGTCCGCCGGGCTTAGGGTGTCGGGGGCGACGCCTGCCTTACGGGCGGCCGCTACCGGCGTCCGGTGGTCGATCTCGAGGGTGGAGGAGGAGCCGGTCATCGGATCCCTCTGCCCGGCGAGGAATCTGCTTTTCTGCCGTGCGTTGAGACGGATGAGGTTGGCGTCCTCTGCCGTGACGTCGGTCTGGAATCCCTGGATCCGCCGCGTCTGACCCAGATCGTCGTCTTGTTCCACGTAGGCCCGGCCTGTGCCGACGAAGACGACCCCGAATCGGTTGCGCAGGTTCCGGCACTGCGAGGCGGTCTGGGGGGCGATCTTGCTGTATTCGGCCTTTGGACAGTTGCGTCGCCAGCAGGTCGCCAGGACCGCCAGCTCGGTGCGTGCGGTGGGGATCTTGTCGTCGGGATGGAGCAGGATGTCGGGATCGAGGAGCGCGCTGTTCCAGGTCTGGCCGAATTCCGCCAGCACGTCCCGCAGGCGCTTGAGGCGCGCCATCGGTTCGGCCTCGGCAGGGCCGAAGGTCTCCTCGTAGATCTCGAGGAGATCGGCGTCGGAGACGTCGATGGCGCGCCGGGCGGTGTCTTCGGTCATGCGGAGCAGGACATGGGCATGTCCGCCTGTCGGCAAAGCGGGCGGAAGGCCGTTCGCGCCGGCCCGCGGAGGGCGGGCGCGGAAGGCCCGCGGGTTGAAGAAGATGCGGCCGAGGCATCCGGCGCCGTCCGTCTCGAAGGCTGGACCGCCTTGCGTCCATCCGACGGGATAGCCGAGGATCTCGCGCGCGTCCGGCCGCCGGCCCGTGCCGGCGCACTCCCGGCAGGGCTGGCGCTTCTGCTGCT